>Ga0255047_10000301_pt1 | contig 39512 bp, 36 predicted proteins | sample JV7_2_1_MG_FD_183640 | JGI IMG/M metagenome (GOLD analysis project Ga0255047, IMG submission 183640) | Seawater microbial communities from Jervis Inlet, British Columbia, Canada - JV7_2_1 | ecosystem: Environmental > Aquatic > Marine > Inlet | place: Canada: British Columbia | collected 2016-10-06
TTCCCCAAGCGGCTAAGGCAGATCATGGACATCGTCGCTGAGGACCAGGGGTGCGCGACCGCATCCGAGTACCTGCGCCGCCTGGCGCGAGAGGATGCGCTCGCCCGTGGGTTCAATCTCAACGAGAAGCACCCCCTGGAACGCAAGAGGGGGTCCCTGCGTTGAGACACTCAGCATCGTCCGTGGACATGGCGTCCATGTGTGGAGAGGCTTTCCGCCGACGCTACATCGAGCGTGACCGTAGGTCCGACCACCGGGTCCCAAACACGATCGGCAAGGCGGTCCACCTGGAGGCTCAGGTTGACCTCGAGTTCAAGATCGAGACTGGCGAGCTGATCGAAGACGAGGCCGTCGAGGACATCGCCGCCGACTCGTTCGAGTCGATGTGGGACGACCTCGAGCCCGACCTCGACGAGAGCGAGAAGGCTCGCGGTCGAGACACCGTCCGAGGCGAGGCGAAGGATCTGACCGTCACGATGGCGAAGATGCACCACAACCTCGTTGCTCCGGGGCTCAACCCAACCCATGTCGAGCGCAAGCTCGAGTTGCGGCGTCCGGATCTGAAGTGGCCGACCATCGGCTACGTGGACGTGCAGGAGCCCAACAAGATCCGAGACCTCAAGATCCCCGCGAGGACACCCAAGGCGGAAGACCTCGACCAGTCCACTCAGGCTGCGCTGTACCCCGCTCTAGCCGAGGCTATGGACGGCGTGCGCCCCGAGGTCTTTGCGATTGACGCCCTGGTCAAGTTGAAGACGCCCAAGCGCGTCACGATCGAGACTGCGGTTCTCGATAGCGAACACGTCTTCGAGCGCATCAAGCGGATCGAAGACATGGTGGACGCAGGTACGTTCCTGCCCGCCGATCCGAGGTCGTGGAAGTGCTCCGAAAAGTGGTGCGAATTCTTCGATGACTGCCCCTGGGGACGCGCCCGTCGTGTCTCCTTCTCCGTGATAACCAACTCCCCCGAGAAACCCTGATGTCTAACGAAATCACCACAACGCAGAAGGCTGACGGCAACGTAGTCTTACAGATGGCTGCCGCCTACGGCTTCAGCGAGTCTGAGTATGCCGAGACCCTGATCCAGACGATCTTCCCTCAACGCAAGGCGACGAAGCAGGAGGTCTGGGCAATCTGCATCGTCGCCAACGAATACAAACTGAACCCGCTGACTCGGGAGATCTATGCGTTCCCCGGCAAGCAGGGGATCATTCCGATCATCAGCGCCGATGGCTGGTACACGATCATGCAGAGGCACCCCGAGTTCGACGGGTTCAAGCATGAGTTCATCGACGACGACAAGGGGAACGTGGTCGCGTGCCGCTGCATCATCTACACGAAGAACCGATCACACCCGATCGAGGTCATCGAGTACGTCTCCGAGAACAAGCGCCCAACGGACCCGTGGAACAAGCAGCCGCGACGGATGATCCGTCACCGCGCGACGATCCAGGCAGTCCGCATGGGCTTCGGTATCTCCGCGATGGACCCCGAGGACGCCGAGCGCATCCCCGATTACGAATCCGCCGACTCGCCCGTGCAGCGCGGGAGGGACGCCGAGGCATCGGCGCTCGAGAAGGCTCGAGAGAGAGCGCGCGGCAAGATCGAACCGAAGGTGGAGGCGAAGGTCGTGGACATCACACCCGAGGTCGAGCCCGAGCCTGTTGAGCCCGAGCCCGTCGAGCCCGAGGTCGTGGTCGAGCCGAAGCCTGAGCCGAAGCCTGTGGCACCGGAGCCGAAGAAAGCAGCAGCGCCGGCCAAGAAGGCCCGCAAGGCGAAGGCTGTGAAGGCGCAGAAGGACGAGTTCTTGACGTACCTCGACGACCCTGCGGTTGACGACAGCCTCATCTCTCCCAACCTGCCCCCGGAGGGTGAGTTCTACGACGAAGCCTTCGCGACCATGTGGAAGGACGACGCCGAGAAACTCCTGGTGCAACTCCGAGCTGGCGCGTTCCGCATTCCGGTGACCGAGACCGCAGAGGCCGCACCGCCAGAGCCCGAAGAGGGGAGCGCACCCAGCGCCGCACCCGCTGAGAGCGTCGAGTTCGACCTCTAGGTCGTCTCTTTCGGGCTCTGCGGCCCCTCTCCTTGACACAGGAGGGGGGCCGCTCCTATATGTGGAGGTCTAGCGCGGTCGTATCGTCGCTTCTTACAACCACGGAAGCTGATAATCATGGCGAACTTTGCCTTCACCAACGCCAAGCGCGCGATCCTCGCAGGAGAGATCAACCTGGCGACCGACGACATCCGCGTCCTGATCGTAATGACGAACACGACGGCGGACACGGATGACGGAACAGGGATGGATGCCGCGCTCCTCTCTGCCATCACCCTGGACGAGGCCGACGGTTCCGGCTATGTGCGTGAGCTCCTGGGCTCTGGCGCTGCCGTCACCGCCGACAACACGAACAACCGTGGCGAGTTCGATGCCTCGGACATCACGTTCGACAGCCTCATCCAAGGCACGCGGCAGTTCCAGGCGATCATCGTCTACAAGCATGTCGGCGCGGACTCGGCGAACATCCCGATCGCGTACATCGACGACGGCTTCCCGCTCTGGGGCAACGGCGCGGACCTGACCGTCTCCTGGAACGCCGAAGGCATCCTCCAGGCGACGTGATCCCGTGCCGTTTGAAGTATGGCGCACCACGCTTGACGGCGCTACGTCGTCGGGCGATCAGGACTACACAGAGAGCGGTCGTCCGACGCCGCTCTGTGCGCTGTATCTGACGGACTACAACTCGGGGACGCTCGGGACGACCGTCAATAACGGCGGCTTCTGTGTCGGGTTCTCTGACGGCGCTTCTAACTATGTAAGCGCGGTATCTGACTGGAACAACAAAACCACGGTCAACAGTTGGCGTAGGTACGCGACGAACGAGTGCGTCATGCGCCTCGCTCCCGCAGCCGGCAACGTGCGCGCCGAGGGAACCGCCACGATGATTTCGGGCGGCTCCCGCGTGAACTGGGGCAACCCGGAGGCCGGGAACAAGAAGGTGACCGCGATCCACTTCTCTTCGGATCACGCGGACGCGGCCTCGAAAGTCGGTGGCTTGCTGATGTCCGCAAGCGACGCGGGAGAGGCGAGCGTGAGCATTGGGTTCCAGCCCGACTTCGTGATTTTAGCGACAAGTTGGCTTCCTATCGACGACCTCGACACCACGAAGAGCGACGGCAGCATCGCGGTCGGGTTTGCCGAGCGAGATGGAGGCTCTGAATCTGGGTCCGCTTGGTTCAACGAGAGTGGACTCTCTACATCTGCGCCGCTGGCATGGAGCACTAACACCTCAACGCTTGCCGATGCCGAGACGGGCATCGAGGCTAACGTCACGATCGACTCGGACGGGTTCACCGTCACCACGACCCTACCGTCAGGAGCCACAGGCGTAGCGTTCGGCGTTGGGTACATAGCGGTCAGCCTCGGCGGACAACTCTACTCAGATGCCAACGTCACCCGCGTCAAGACCGATGACGGAACCCAGACCACAACAGTCGGGTTCGATCCTGACTGCGCCCTGATCGGTCAATGCTACCCAGACAACGTCAACTCTCAGAGGTCGGGCGCATCGGCGCAGGCATTCGGACTCGGTTGGTTTAGCGAGACAGACGAGATCGCGCACTCCTGCTTCGCCCAGGACAATGTCGGCACGACCATTGCGCGTAGCCTTGCTTCCGCGCAAGCGTTCGGTGCGCCAGCCACCACAGGAACCACGCAGGAACTCGGAACGGTGGACTCGTTCACCTCGACTGCGGTTGTCATCGACTACACATCGACGCCGATCGCGGCTGACGGATTCCCGGCGTACCTCGCGCTCGGGCAGCGGCACCTAATCAAGCCGACCTCCGTAGCTACGACCATAGAAGTCCCTGCGGTCGCCCTGCTCCTCGGCGGGATTCAAGTGTCGCCCGAGCCCGTCAGTATTCAGGTCACGAACACGACGACTGCCGTTTCGTTCGGAGCAGCCACGGTGTCGCCAGACCCTGTCGCTGTTCCGCTGGTGGCCCCCTCTGCCAGCAACAGCTCGAGCCTCGTTACGCTCGCGCCGGACGCCGTGAAGGTCCCGATCAACGCGCCCGCTGCCTCTATCGCACCAGGCACCACCGCAGTCGCCCCCAGTCCGGTTGCAGTCCCGCTGGTAGTCCCCACTGCTTCCGTTTCGATGGCGGCGCTGACGCTGGCCCCGGACCCCCTGACCGTCCCCATGGTGGCCCCCACGGCCTCTCTCGGGTCCGGGCTCACGATCAGCCCCTCGGCGGTGCCGATAGCTATCAGCGCCCCGTCGGCGACGATTAGCTTTGGAGCCCTGACGTTATCGCCGGACGCGGTATCCATCCAGCTCACGGCAGCGGCGGCAGCGGCGGTCCTGGGCGCTGTGGCGGTCTCTCCGGACGCGGTCGCCATCCTCATGGTGGTCCCGAACGCCGCCGTGGGTGCCGGACAGCAGGTCGCAGCCGGCGCGACGGCGATCCCCATCCTCGTCCCGGCGATCTCGCTGGCCTTCGGCTCGGTCACTCTGACGCCGGACGCTGTAGCGATCCCCCTGAACGTCCCGGCAGCATCCGTCGGCTCGATCACGGTCATTCAGCCGAGCCCCGTCCCGATCTCCCTGTCGGCTCCGGAGGCGATCCTGAGCCTTGGGGCGACGACGGTCAGCCCGACCCCGGTCCAGATCCCGATCAGCGCCGTGACCCCTGCGCTCACGGCTGCGGGCATCAGCCTCGCCCCCGACGCTGTGGCTGTTGCCATCGGCGTTCCCGGCGTCGCGATCTCGAACGGGTCAACGCTCGCGCCAAGCGCCCTGTCGATCCCGATCATTGTTCCCTCGGTTGGAATAGTCCTGGGTGGTACGGTGATCTCGCCGAGTCCGCTCGCGATCCCCATCGGGGTTCCGTTCCACACGATGGTAACGGTCGCGCTGACCGCGAACGTGCTCGACGGCGGGGTCATCTACATCATGCGCTCGATCGACCTCGAGGCGCACGTGCGAGAGACCGCAGGACAGGACTCCCACATTCTCCAGACACCCACCCAGGAACTGCATCTGCCATGAGCGACTCCCGCAAACACATCCGGGCTGGCGACACGCCGTTGCTGACGTACACGATCAAGGACGGAGACGACGAGGTGGACATCTCTGGGAACTCCTCCCTTGAGCTCAGGTTGACCGCGCCCTCTGGCGGAACGTCAGCAACGGTCACGCCGGTCATTCCATCTGGAGAGACCGCCGTGCTCCAGTACCAATCGGTTGCCGGGACGTTCGACGCGCTCGGCGACTGGATCATCGCAGCTCGCATCTCCTGGGCGGGAGGTCGCGTGCACCAGACGACGGTCCACCATCTCCACGTCGATGTGACCCAGTTCTAATGGAACAACCCCGCTGCCCGTGCTGCGAACAGGTCGTCACCCTTGCGTTCGCCGAGAGCCTTCGCCGCTTGACTGCCGACCGTGAGCGTGAGCTCTTCAAGCAGATGTCCGGACCTCTCCCGCCGCCATACCGAGGGACCATTGGTTTCCACGAAGAAGAAGACCCGGAAACGGGCCGCAAGCGCATCTACGCCTCGCGCCAAGAGCCCGAAGCGTGATTCAAAACTGGAAGAGCACTTCGCTCTCCAGGTTCAGGCCCGCGACATTCCGACGCCCGTGAGGGAGTTTGTGTTCGCGCCTCCGCGCCGCTTCCGTTTCGACTTCGCCTGGCCCGAGTACCAGATCGCTGTAGAAATCGACGGGGGCGTGTGGGTGGCCGGACGGCACTCTAGGGGTCCTGGGTACGTTTCCGACGCCCACAAGATCAACCTGGCGATCATTGAAGGCTGGAACGTACTGCGCGGCGAGGGGAACATGATCAAGAAGTGCACTCTGATCGACGACCTCCAGGAGCTATTTGATGCAGTACGACGAAGTGGTCCGACGCGCGCAGGCCGCGCACGAAATCCTCAGCCCGGTGGCTGCCCTCCCCCCTACACCCCCGACCGACCCTCCGTCGGAGCCTCCCGAAAGAGAAGACCCGGTCGTTGAAGATCCGAACCCCACGGAGCCGATCGACGAGAGACCGCCTCCAGGTGAGCGCGAACACGGCGACAACGTAGAGATCCCGCCGCGACCTCCGATGCCGAATATACGCGCGCCAACAGATGTTGGGTGGCGCTTCGATGGAGACAAGATCGTCCGTGTCCACGACGGTCTCACCATCACGGGGGCCGACCTGATCCCGAAGGCGTTCAAGGAACACACTCACGGTCGCCCGTTCGTCGTCGGCTTAGACGCGCACTACCCGTGGCCGCTGAAGATCAGCCACTCGAAGTCCAGCGACCAAGACCCGAACCTCGTCGGGCACCGCCTGTCGAATGGAACGTACGCGCCGATCCACATGACGATCGTGGGTGGCGGCAAGCGCATTGGCCGCGTCGAGCTCAACGAGTCGTACGGGCAGATAGACAAGGTCGCGCTGCATGACGTGAAGATCCGTGGCCCTCAATGGAACGACGGGCGCTGCGTCAACCAGTTCGGTGACATCTCCGGGCGCTTGATCCTCGACGACTTCGAGCTGCTCCAGGACCCCGGCGTGACGCGGCTCCAGCACGGGATCTACCTGGGCTACCACGTGCCTTTCCTTTTCGTCCGTGGCCGCAAGCACAACCTCGACCCGACGAACGGCAACACGTACACGCGCTTCTACCACCACTTCGATTACGACATGAGCCTCGGGGAGACGTGGTTCATCAACAACGATCTCGCAGGCGGCGGTCGCACAGGTCGCCAGTATCGCCCGCAGCAGATTCCCCACGGAGGCGGGCAGGTCAGCCAGCGCCCGTCCGGCTTCTGCGTCTGGGAAGCCAACCACTGCACGGAGGGCGGACAAGACTCCCAGTGGGCGCAAGGCGGCTCGAGGATGACATCGTGGGCGTCTCCGGACTACCCCGTCTGGTTCATCGACAACGAGATCACCGACGACAAGTACGGGTGCTGCGCTGTGAGCCATCAGGGGTCCGACAACGGGAACTTCGTGAACCGTGGTGGGTGGACGCACTCGTACGTCTACTTCACGGGTAACACGTTCCACAATCCGAACGGCGACCGAGCTGCTCTGGCAATCGCGTCTGCGTCGGTCGCGATGGTGGACGAATCAAACCGCATCCTGCCGCCCACCGGCTACGCGCAGATCGCGCTCGACGGGACATGGGAGAGTCAGCGCGGCGCGAAGCCCGTCGGAAGGCTGTTCTCCGACCCTTCGTTTAGCATCTCGAAGGGCGGCGTCATGCTGCCTGCTTCGGCCTAGATAGAGTCACGCCCCTGGCCCTGGAGGGCGACCACCCCCGAGAGTGGCCGTTCAGGAATCCAGGGGCGCGACGTACTAGGCGGTCTCGGATGCGACCTTCGTGAGGTCTTTCTTCCGAGTCCGGTTTCGGTAGGTGTTGAGGCCGAACATTCCGACCCCAGCAGCAATCAGGGAGTCCCAGATTCCGGACGAGCCGGGGATCAGGATGGACCCGCCAATCTTGGCAGCCCTTGCGGCTGTAGCTTGGCTTCGAGCAACGCTCTCCTTGACCTCCTCGACGGCGGTCTGGGCAGCGACCTTGCTGTTCACCTTCGCGGTGTCCACGGCGATCTGCATCGCCTGGCCCCGCTCTTCCTTCAGAACGCCGACCTCTGCGTCGAACTGGCTGCGCGTAATGACTCCCGTTTCCAGGAGGTCTTGCTGCGCGGCAAGCTCAATGCTGAAGTTGCGGTCGCTCTCAGCAACCTGGGCCTCGAGTTCGTCAAGTTGCAACTCGAGCGCAGTCTCCAGCCGCGCGATGGCGGCGGAAGCCCCACAGCCGACGAGCGGCAGGAGGCATAGTGCAGCGAGCCAGCGCATCAGGCCGGTCCTGCCTTGGCGATGCCGCGCGACACCGAGTAGGCGGCGACGGAGGTCATCATCAGGTTCTGCGCGAACTCTCGCGCTTCGGGGTCCTCTGCGGATCGGATGAAGATCAGAGCGCCGACTACTAGCGATCCGATCGCCATCCAGAACTCGGTCGTCTTCGTGCCGGGCTTCACGCCGGCTTCCAGTTTCACGTCTTCCATGTCATTCCTCGGGTTTGGGTTTCTTGGGTCTCTTGAGTTTGATTTCGTTCCAGACCCAGAGCAGCGCGATGATCGCGAGCGAGCCGAGCAGCCAGCCCAGTCCACCCTCCAGGGTCGTCGGGAGATCGTCCACGCTGATCGGTAGTGAGCTGTTGTCCTCTTCGGTCACGGTGTCGCCCGTGTGAACGGTCACTGCTGGCTTGTCGCCCGTGTGCGCTTCGTGGTCGTGGACCTGTAGCCTGCCCATGCGGTCAACGTCGAGGTTGCCGCCAAGGTTGCGCCACATCGCTGAACGGTCTTGGTTCAGGTTGTACCGGAGCTCGACAGAGACCGCCCAGTAGTCCGACGACGCGCCTTCTCGCGATTGGTTTCTACCTATATCGCCCTCGCCGTACTCAGGCACGACCGCGACTTCATCGGGTATCAGCGAGCAGGACGCGAGCAGCAGCAGGGCTAGGTACTTCATGCTGTTCGCTCGAAACGGTCGAGAGCTCCGCTAACTCGACCAAGTATCGCGGTGTTCTCCTTCATCGCTTCGGTGGCGGCTTGCTGCACGGTGTGACAGTCGTCGCCGATGTGCGTGATTACGGATTGGAACTGGCGGTCACGCTCTTCGGTGTGTCGCATGTAGATAAGGTCGCGCTCCTTCAGATGCGCCATCGCCTTGACAACAAGGAAGACGAGGGCGGATATGTACGGCGCTTGCTTGATGAACTCGGACCAGATTTCCATGTGACTGTCTTGGGTGGGGCGGTTTCCCGCAACTTGAACTGGGTAAACCGCTCGCGCGGGCCGCGATGGTGATTAGCTTGTTGCGTCGTCTCCCACGAACACGCCTTCGTCGTACTTCAAGAACTCAACATCAACCGCTCCATCGTGAGAGAGCGCGAGGCTGGTGATGGTGGACTCGAAACGCTGCGCGTCGGAGTAGATCAGGTATTCGTCGCCCTCTTCGATTGTGAAAGTCAGAGCCGTGGTGTCCACGGCCAGTAGGTCGCCCTCAAGGAACTCGCCGTCGCCCGCAGTGACGTTGCACGTCTCGCAGTTGCCGGTGGTCTTGTTCGTGATGCGTGCCGTGTACGAGGTTCCGGGCTCGAGCTCGATCTTGCGGTCGAGCCAGATGCCCGCTCCGGGTCGGTCGTACGTGGAGGGCAGGCCGGTCGCGGGAGCCAACTCGAGCATCGCGTCTGCCACGTAGACACGCGCGCCGTCGTATGACGGGATGTCGCGCTCGGGGATGATGATCATCTTCAGCCCGACCGCCGCCTTGGACTCATAGTCGAGGTACACGCGGACCCAGCCGTTGGCCTCTACGATGACGCCCGATGTGATTCCCGATGCGACGGAGATCTGCGCCAGGACCCCGGTGCTCCACGTGTATTCAAAGACGCCAAGCTGCGTGCCGCTTGCTTCCTGCGACAGCGAGAAACCGATCTTCACGCCGGTCTTCTTTTTCACGCGGATCGAGAACATATATGACACCCCGTCGCCCAGCTCAATGCTCGTCATCTGGACCGGACCCTGGAGGGCGTCGTCCACGGCGATCAAGTGCCCGTTCGGTATGCCCGTGGGTCCAGCCACCACGTTCGCTGTGACGGTGACGTAGCTGCTGGTGAACGTCCACGCTGTGAAACTCTCGTTGTCGGTGATGAGCAGGTTGAGGGCCGTTGTGGACTGCCTAGACGTGCGCCCGCCCTTGCCGAGGGGGAGCATGTCGTGGCCGAAAGCGACAACGTCGCCGGGCTCGTACGAGATCTTGCCGGGACTCGCTCGGAGCGACCCCTCGACGTTACTGAGCTCGTTGACCCGCAGCATGTATTCGCCGTGACGCAGAGCCTGCGAGCGCCGCGTGACGCCCGGCAGCGAGAAGTTGCCCTGGATGATCACTTCGGGGTCGGCCAGGTCGTCGAGCGTGTCCGTGGTGACGACGACGGGCTTCCGTTCCCAGTTGTGGTCCCGGTCCTGGATGTCCGTGGTGAGGTAGTTCTCCCGCAGAAGCCCCCCGGTGTAGCTGAACTTCAGGGTGCTGTCGCCGCCAGGCTCGCGCTCGATCGAGCCCATCGTGAGCAGGCCGACCGGAAGGCGCACGCCGTCCTGCTTGAAGCGCAGGCGTCCGCCCTCTCGACCGGGCATGGCGCGACAGGATCTCGAGACCTCGATCAGCGCGTCCCAGAACTGCCTAAACGTGTCGTGCACGGCGTCGTAGCGGAAAAGTGCCTCAGCGCCCTCGACCGTTCCTCCAGGGGACGCCCCGGTGGTGACCTTCGACGAGACCCATACGCCGACGCTGCCTATGTAGAACTCGGCGTCAGCAGTGGCGTCGATGTAGGCGAACTCCATCTGCGGGGACGATGTGGATGTCAGCGTCGTCGCCGTCAGCGTCACCCAGTTGTCCGCATCGCTGGCCGCGTTGGCATCGTCCTGACCAGACGCTGCGCCATCTCTGAGAATCAGAATCAGTGAGTCCACGCCAGCCGGGCGGTAAGCCTTCGCGCGGAAGACCAGCGTGTCGCCAGTCGTGCTGCTTATGACCTGCCAGGAGTTACCCAAAGCGGAGTCGGTCGTGTGCTTGAGCACGTTCGCCTGGAGCGGGCTTGGGTGCAGAGGTCCGCCCGTCGTTCCGCCGTCGTCGAACTCCGTGGTGAGCGTGTCGCCTGATTGCTCGGCAAAATCACCGAGAGGGTCCTCCCATTCTCGCGTGCCCGTGATGAGGTTCGGGAAGGTTGAACTGGGGTGAGTGGTGGTGAGTTCCGAGTACCACTCTGCGGTGATGACCCAGACGCGGGTGTACCCGTCGATGTCATCGAAGGTTTGGACCTCGAGAATCTCGAGCGCCTTCACGACGCCAGCCGGCGTGTCCCAGTCAGCGTCAGAGCACCCGCGCAGTCGCAGCTCGCGACCGACGGTCCAGTGACTTGGAAGCGTCTGGGCGGATCCCGAAGCGTTCTCGTCCGCCATGTAGAGGTAGCAGCGAGGGCTCACATCGGTCAAGTAGTCCAGGTGGACGCGACCACGGTGCAGGAACGCTCCCCACACGGTGATCTCTCCGATGAGAGCGCCGTCCTCGACCGTCGTCCCAAGCGTGTACCGGCAGGGATAGATGCTAGGCGCGATCGCGCCGACCCCAGATCCCCCGATGCTGAAGAACGTGTCCATCTTCACCAGCCACCAGGTGTCCGAGTAGTCCTCGACGACACACCCCGACACGGCCTCTCCATCGCTCACGCTGAACGAGCACGAATAATCGACGCCGCCAACGGTGGCTTGGATACTGCTGCTGAACGGTGCGCCGGGCTGCTTCAAAACGAAGAGCGAGTAGCAGTACCACGTGGGCTCCTCCGATGCGGTTATCCCGATGGCGGTGATGCTCTCCGTCGCCAGAACTCCGGACGCGGTGCTGTTGTCCTCGAGTTTGTCTGCGGTCGTCTCTCCGTCTGGCGCGACCTCTGTGTTCGCGGTGACATCCAGGTTGCCCGTCCAGAAGCCGAACGCCTCGGATCGTGCTGCGATCAGGTTGGAGTTCGCCTCGAACTCTTGGCGGTAGAAGTGCCGCCCGCCCTTGCGGTCGTAGACCCGCGCGTCGCAGGCGTCCGCGACCGCCTTGAGTGCGACTAGGTCGAGTTTCGCGAGGCTGAAGACCTGCCCCCCTCCGTAGATCGGGTTCGTGGCGATGTCGCCCATGATCCACGCGGGGTTGGCCGTCCACGCCTCTGGTGCAGTTGGCGCGATGGTGCTCTCGCCGTCCCAGATCGGAACCTTGCGCCCCTTGGCGACAGACGTGAGGCTCGGCGCTCGGGTGTTGAGCTGTCCCGTCGCGGGGATCTCGAGGGCGAAGTAGGCGATCCTTGGGTAGACGTAGGACTCCGCGATGGATGTCACCGCGAGATCGAACTCAACCTCGTCCTGCCGGCGCTCTGCTGTCGCCAGCGTAGAGTCGGGCTCGAGCCCGTTGACCCGCAACACTTGGACGCGGTACTTGCCCGTTGTGCCGAGCGGCGCGAACACCTTCTCGACGACGCCATCATCTGTGCCTACCGAAAGCAGGCCGCTTGACCCGATGATCTCGAGATCGTTCACGCCAGCGGCATCAAGGAAGTCGCCGTTTCCGTGCCACACGTTTAGGACGGCCCCATCTTCGGCATCCTGGAGTTGGCCGCGACCCGAGTTGTAACGGAAGTTGACATCCGTATAGGTCAGCGCCTTGTTCCAGATGATGACCTCGTCGATCCACCCGCGCAGCGCGTAGTCCGGCGTGCGGATCGTGGATCCGTGACCGATCAGAATCCGGGCATCTGCGACTCCGTTGAAACCGTAGCCATCGACGTTGGGGCAGAGGAGCCCCGCGTGCGGCGTGAAGATCGCCCCGTAGGTGGTCCCGTTGATGAAGAACTCTTGGGTCGCCTGAAGGCCGTAGAGGAACTTGTACGAGAAGACGATGTGGTGCCACTTCTTGTCGCTCGCGACGGTGGTCCTCTCGATCGCGTTGCTCACGTCGGGCCACTCAGCGGCGACCCCACGGTGCCCGAAGTCAACGCGCGGATGCCACTTGCCGTCGGGCGTTACGCGGAAGCCAACCCACAGACCGTTGCCGACCGTTGTGGCGGCCAAGACCGTGTAGGCGGACGAGTATTCCATCAGCGCGACGTAGCGGTCGCCGCCAGAGAACGACCCGAACGGACCCTCGGATGTGGTCGTGTCGAACGTGAACCAGCCCTCGAAGCTGAACCTGTTGATGTAGTTATGACCGACGATCGACGGTGCCCAAATCGCGGGGCGGCGTGTGCTGTCGAGAGCGAACTGCGTCCGGAGGTAGGTGCCCGCTGTCCACGTGTCGATCCGCATCGCTCCACCAGGATCCCCCGCCTGGTAGTCCTGGGGCTCGTAGAGCGGGATCGGCATTGAGATCTGGAACGGCGTCTGCTCAGACTTGGTGATGGTCTTCTGGACCATCCTCACCCAGCCGTCGTTCTGATTCCCTCCGCGACCTGGACCAAGCAGAGGATTGCCGTCACTGTCGAGAAGGCAGAACCGGACCTGCACCACGACGCCGGCTGTTTGGATGTCGCTTGTTCCGGAGTCGATCCGGTACAGGCCGCGCGGGAAATTCAAGATCACATCGACGCGATCAACGTCACGGCGAAGGGTGTCCCAGCCGAACGCCCACTCGTTCCATACTTCCTCGTAGGCATCCGAGTCGAAACTGACCTCCGGAATGACGCGCGTGTTTACGCCGACCTGCTCCTGCTCGAGGACCGCGCCGACCTCGACCGTGCGGTAAGCCCTCTCAAAACCGGGCACAGGCTCCGGGTCGTCGCTGCCTAGACGCACCCAAGCCTTGATGCCTGAATAGTTGGGCGCAGGGTTCCCCTGGATCTGGATCCCCGTGGGCATTGTGCCCGCGTCTGTAGAGAGGGGCGTCCCGGCTGGCGTGTCCGAGGTCTCACCAGCGATCGACTCGATCGGCCCGTGACCGACGCTGACCAGCGCGAAGTACGTCGAGATCAGCGTGTCGTTGTTAACCCGCACGAACTCGGACAGGATCGTTCCGGCGATGCGGTGCTCTCCGTAGAGAACCTCGATGGGCTGCCCCTCTGCCCGCGTGTTGGACATCGAGTTGAAGCCACGGTTCGCAGACCGATCGTCGTCACGCTGGACGGGGGGGTCCGGAGAGGGGATGAGCAGGCTGATCCCGTACCCGATCACCGCAGAGATCGCGATGTTGACCAGGACGGCGACCGGCGTCCCCGGCATGGGAACCACCGACAGGTGGTCGTAGTCGCTGACCTCGTCATCGAGCTCGCACGCCTCACCGTTCCTCATGACCGTCCGAGGACCGACCAGATCACCCACGAAATCGCCAACCCGAGCGCCGGCCTTGAAGGGCTCGATCCAGCTCGACCGCTCTGCGGCGCTAAGGGTTTTCCAGTAGTGGACGTGGATCATCAGGCTGTGGTGTAGCGGTAGACGCCCAGGGGACCTGAGATCGTCGCAATAGGCACAATGCAGGCTCCGTGCTCCTTTGTCGAGGTCAGCGCGGTTCCGTCCCCCAGCGCCAGCGAGACATGCAGCAGGAACTCCTCAGACTGGGGTCCGGCAGACAGGATGACCTCGCCCCTGGATGACTGGTGGCTCCCCTTCTCCTGGCGCTCCCATGAGCCGCCCCCAGACGCCTCCAGGGCGACTAGGCGCTCGGCGGACCTCTGACTCGCAGGGACCGCCAAGGACGCCTCAGAGAGCCCCATGTGCGCCAGGCCGAGCGCCACGATGGCGGCGCAGTTGGAGTCTTCCCACTTCCTGCCGATCAGGTGCCGCATCAGAGAGAGATCCCTCGGAACCCGCCGAAGCGTTCAGGGTGCTTGCGTTCGACCAGCATCACGTTCTCCTCGTCGTCGCCACGGAGGTCGCAGGATTCGTGGCTACCGTCGCACGACGTGTAGGAGGCGCTCACGTGCGTCAAGTCGTAGCCGCAGCGCAGACCTCCGAACTCCCTCTGGAAGCGGCACGCATCCTCCGTGTATCGCTCACGCGGAAAGGGGAGCTCGGTGAGGTTCAGCGATCCGATCGAGAAACTGACCTGGCTCTCGCTGATATCGTTGGCGAGGATCACGCCCTCGAAGCGGAGTGACGCTGTGTAGTTGCCCAACTCGCCAAGGCTGACCAACTGCACCGCAGCCTCCTGCCCGGAGAGCCCGTCATAGTCGTGCAGGTACTCGACCAGTATGTCCGACCTAGCGACGACCACCTGGATCTGCGGTAGGTCCCCCTTGCTCTGCCGGACGATGGTGCCGACGCGCAACGGATAGGGCGACCAGAGGATGTCCTTTCCAGCGATGGACTGACCGAACGTGACCTCTTCATTGTCCGAGGTCATACGGATGCGCGTTCTAGGCGACGACGGAACCTCGACCTCGGCCAGCCAGACGGATCCAGATTCGGCCTCGAGTTCTCGCGCGTCACGAAAGAGTTGGATGTCGGTCATGCGATCGTGACCGTGTGGCGTGTGATGGATCCGGACGCAGTCGGGACGACCGCGTTACCGAGCGGCTCCCAGGACATCGCGTTGCGCGGGAAGAACTGAGGGGGAGGCCCAGTGAGCGGCGTGTCCGACATTTCGTGGAAGAGGTTGTAGACACACATCCCCTTGTTGATGTTGGTCGCCAGACTCTCGGGCACTGGCGGGTTGCCCCCGAAGTAGGCGGGCCGAATCAGGATGTTGGTTGCCTCGCCGAGACGCTCGAGGCGGGGCTCGCGATAGATAAACCATAGCCGCAGGAGTTGCTCTGAAGACCCGTCCGACATGCGGTGCGTCTCGAGCTCTATGCCCGATTCGCTACCGGAAGAGAGATCAACCTCAGCGTAAACATCCCAAGCGTTCCCCTCGTACGTGATAGCTCCAGAATTGGGAGACTGGTTATCAAAGACGACGACGTGTTCCTCGTCCACGGAAGTCCCGCTCTCAGGAGCGTCCTGCGGGGCCGCCATCTGGAAGCCGCGGTCGCGCCATATGAGCTGGACGAATCGCGGAAGGTCGATACCTGTCGCCTTTCGGACGTACACGCTGACTCGCGAATACTCCTTCTGGGAATGAAGGGTCGTTGTGCCCGCGCAGAAAACCTGAGCCTCGGAGTTCTTCCGGTGATACCCAGAGCCCCGAGCATCTGACCGCAACTTCAGCGTCGGAAGGGGGAGCCCCAACGGGTCAACAAGCGTGCTGTCAAACCCGATGGAGAGCGGGTGGGGCGGAAGTAACCCTGCGGGGCCAGGAGCGCAGTCGCCAGGCTCCGTGGGAAACCTTCCGGTATCCTGTCCATCGGACACGTCCATCTCCATCGTGTCTGTGTTCGTCCAGAGGTTCTTGTCGAGCTCGCCCTCGCGCTCATGGTAGAGGTCGAGGACTAACTTGCGGCCAACGGTCGCGCTGAGCTCAATCTGCACGTAGAGCGTGCGGAGCGTGTTCAGCGGCGGGATGCCGTAGAGGCCGTGCAGAGCACCCGGACTGGGGATGAATGTGTAGTCAACCCCCTCAACGGCGTCGGTGCTGTCTTCGTCGATCTTGAAGTAGAGGGCGACGTTGTCCTCATGATCGGAGCCAACCTTGTCCACTTGGATCTGGTGGAGGTCACCCACGGAAGGGCTCGAGGTGCTCGCGTTGAACTCGAGCAGGGGCGGCGCGGTGGTAGTCCGGATGTAAGCGTGCAACTCGTCCACGTCCCCATTCACCGTCGCTTCCGTCTGACCGGACAGCATCTTGATTTCCATCCTCTTCTCGAGGTGGTAAAGCCCCGTGTTCAGGATGTTGAACGTGATCGTCAGCTCGGTCAGCCCCGCCGCGATCGTCACGGGCGACTCCGAAGCCGTCGGGATCGAGTAGTTCGTCCCCTCGACGGCTGTGCCCGTAATCTCGTACGCGATGTCTAGGTCCCGCGTCGCAGCTTCCGCAAGTAGGATCGTGACATCAAAACTGACATCGTCGTCCTGGAAGAAGAAGACCGGGTAGCCGGGAGACCCTGCGGGGTAGTCCACGATTTCGATGCCACCTACCGACGGAGTCACGATCGAGCTGCCGAACATCTCGAAACTCACTGTCGGCAGATCTGGGCCAAGCAACTCAATCACCTGGACCGAGAACGTGTAGACGCCAGCACTGACCTTGACTTTGCGGATTGAGTTGTCCCTAAAGGCCACCTTGACCGTCTCACCATCTGGTGTGACCCACTTGAACCCTAGACCCACCCCGTCGTGATCCTCGAAGAACGTGACGAGGCCCTCGACCTCGGTTTGCGTTGCTGCTCGGCTGCTGATCGTCCAGATGCGTCGCTTGCTCGTCGCCGTCGCGTGGCGGTGCTCATGTTCAGATGCGAACTGCTGCTCGAGGGCGTACGAGACGTAGCCCACGCGAACGGGCCACTCATGGTTCAGCGTGAGCGTGTCGTCGGTTCGGACGCTCTGCTCTACGGGCAGAGAGATCCCGCCCAGGTCACGCTCGTCGTTCTGATAGACGACGGCGTTCCGCGTGAACGAGTGAACGAAGATCGAGGGCGTTCCGAGCGTTGCCGAGTAGAAGCCGATCGAGGTCCCAGAAAGGACGCGGTCGTCGCCTGCGTCCAGGAGGTATCCCGTCTCCTCGGTCGTTCCGCCTGCAAGGATCCAGCCCTCGAGCATGACGCCGTCTAAGAGCGGGATCAGTTTCACGCTCCCGTTCGTCTGGCTAGAACCGTTCACGTTCTGCACGTCGAAACGCACAGTGAACGGGACCGCGACCGATGCGATGAATGGATCGTCTGTCGCGTTCAGAACCCTCGCAGCGACGATAGTCAGCGTGTCGCCGGCCTCGAATCGGTAGATCCGGGCAGCCCAGACGCCGCCAGATGTAATGGCTATGCCGAGCGCGTAGCCGGTCTTTCCTGTGCCGGCGTTGACGTTCAGCCAGCCGTCGTCTCCGGTGAGGTCCATCCTCACGCCCAGGGCGACCTCTCTGGAGACCGCGCCCGTGCCCATCTCGACCTTCGCCGAGCACGACTGGACGTAGATGTTCGACGCCGGGCTGACATCCAAGTGCCAGCCGCCGACCGGAGTGCCGTCGCTTTCGAGTTTTTCATTCAGAGAATCTCGAACGAGCCTGCCCTGGAAGTCGAGGGCCTCGCCGGACTGGCTCACGCCCGCCTGGTCTCCCGTGTACGCGCCGCTGATCATTCGGCAGTCAGTTCCGAGCAGGTCGCTGAATCGCTGGAAGGCGTGCGTGTGGCCGCGCGTGAACTCGTCGCGGAAGATGACCGTGCCCGGAACGTGGTAGTCCTTGACCTGGAAGTATTTGATCCCGTGGATCCACTCCTGGCCGCTGTCCTGGATCTCGGAGGTCATCCCGAAACCGCAGTGGCCCTCGCCCGTGATTGCGCCCGAGTAGTCCGACGCCTTAGCGACGAGTTCCTCGACTCCCGTGATGGTGTTCGTCCAGTACCCGAAGATCGTCACCGACCCGCTGTCATCGAAGACCTCCATGCGGAGCTTCTGCTCGGGAGCGCCGTCTATGTACGCATCGGCCAGGTGGGCATACCACGCCTCGTTGACCGCTCCGCTAAGGCCCGACTTCGGGGGGCCGTCGTTCATGTGGTCGATCGTGCTGTTGCCGCCCGACGCAGCAGGACCCGTCACCTTGTAGATTGAAAACCCGATCGACGTATCGAAGGTGGGCGAGTTGATGTAACGGGTCGCCATCGAGAAGTAGTAGCCGGTCGGGGCGTTGAGCGCCTCGTTGTAGCCGGCCTCTGACCAAAACTGCGTGTCCGTCTCTCCCTGGATGCGAGCGCCAAGCGTGCACCACGTCGCCTTGTTGTGAAAGAAGTCACCCCCAGACTGATTCTTCATCTGGAACGTCGCTTCCAGGGAGTGGTTGAGGCGCTTCTCGTTCCTCAAGGTAAAGAACGGCATGGCGCGATTCGAGCTCGTTGGCCGACGGCTGCACGCAGCTACACCGTCGGTTGCCAAGTACCCGTCGTGCAGCGACCCCCAGTCGCACGCCAGGTTGAACCCCGTGAGACCCTCCGTGCCGTTGTTCCAAAGAAGCGTCGGCCAGTAGAGCGTCGGCTCCGTCCAGCGTTCGCCGCGCACGCCGATCGCGGAGTCGAGGAACTCGTCCGAACTGAGAGGGGTGTGGGTCATCGGGCAGCCTTCTTGATCGACTGGTTCAGCCCACGGTTCACACCCTGGGAGATTGTTTGGGCGAGCATCTGCTGGATGGCTCCGGACTGCTCGGACAGTTTCTGCCTGAAGGTGCTTGGGTCCGTGTCGGTGATCTGGATGACGATCTGCGGAGCGATGGTGATCTGCTGAGACTGCTGTGAGCGTGCACCGTCGCCGAGCATCTTCACGGGGATCGCGCGACCGCCCGGCAGCGGCACGACGGCCTCCTTCATCTTGCCCTCGCCGACGCGGTAGAGAGAGTCCTTGATGACTCGACCGCCCGCCGTGATGTTCTCGATCCGCTGCGGGATTCCACCTGAAGCGAACGCCTGTACGACAGCTCCCGGTCGGCCACCCATGACCCCCCCGTTCGCAAGGCCCGCCGCCGCTGCAATAGCGGCAGCCTCGAGCGCGATAGCTGCCTTGGCTGCGGCGAACCCCATCGAGATGATCGGCGACACGGCACCCGTTGCAGCGCCGGCCATGCCCTCGATCGGGATTATCGAGGTGAATGCCGCAATATCCATACCTTGGATCGAGGGCGCGGCGAAGGAAGACGCCAGGCCGACTTGGTCCAAGCCTATGTATGCGTATGCCGCCTGCCCGCCAAGGATCCCAACCTCGACTGCGGCTGCACTCGTCGCTGCGGTGAGTGCTTGGTCCGCTGCGAGAGCCGCAGCGTCCGTGCCGATGTTGCCGAGCTCTTCGGCAGCCTTATCTGCGGCACCGAACAGGAACTCACCGATGGTGCCGATGGTCTTCGTGAGGATCCCTTGGATCGGAGCGATGACCAGTTGAGTGATCGACTGCGACAGTTGCTCGGACAGGGTCGTTGCAACGGTTTCGCGCAGGGCCTCGGAGAAGACCTCCATCGCGTCTACGCCCTCCCGCCCGACAAGTGCCGCGTGTAGTCCCTGCTGGACAGGGTCGTGCACCATCGCGACGAGCCCCTCTGCGAACTGCGTGCCTCGGGAGCCGAGGTTGCCGAAGTCGTCGAGCGCGTCCTGGATGCCCGCCGAGAATCCGTTCTTGAATCCACCCTGCTTGTCCGACTGCTCCTTGCGGACCTTCGCGACCAGGTCGGCAATCGCCATCCAGTTCTTCTCCTCTTCGGCGAGGAGCGCCTGGAGACCTTCATGATCAGCGAGCTGCTCGGCGGTCGATCGCTCGATGCTCTGGTTCATCGCCTCGACCCGCGTGAGGAACGGATCCTGCGCGGCGATGTCGTCCTCGCGGAGTGCCTTCAGTTTAGCCATCTCCGCTTCCTCCCAAAGCCCGGTGAGCATCTGGACCTCTTCCTGAGCCTTGCCGACAAGGGTCAGTTGGAAGAGCGCCGCGCGTGACGCCTCCGTAGCCTTCAGGAACTGGCGCTGTGCTTCGGTCGCGCCCATAACGTGAGCCCGCATGTCGCTGACCAGTTGCTCCTCTTCGATGAGTTCCTCGAGCCTCGTAGACTTGAGCGCGTTGTCCCGCGCGAGTTCTGCATCGACCCAAAGGGTTTTGAGGATTTTTGTAGCCTCCGCCGTCTCCTTGGCGTTTTCGAGATCGAAGAGTTCTAGGCGGGCTCCCGCGCTGGCGCTCCGGAACTCCATGTCGGCCTTGGTGGCACCCACGATCTCCTCGCGGAGTTTGCGGATCTTCTCGGTGCTCTCGATGATCTCCTTGATGTCAACGATGCTGTTCTTGTTGTCCTCTTCGTCGAGAGCTTCCTCGCGCGCCGCCTTCACTAGCTTGTAGAGCTCCCTGAACGCCTCTGCCTCGTCGGGCGTCTTGGTTAGCAGGCTATTCTCAAAGGCTTTGTCCTGCGCTCCACCGATCACCTTGTCTAACTCTCGCTGCGCCGCCGTCGTGTCCTCGATCTCTTGCCGCATGTCACGGATCTGCTCCTTGCCCTCGACGAACAACTCGAGGTAGGTGTCCAGCGCACCCTTGTCCGAGAACAAGAACCCTTGAGGCAACTCCAGGCCCGTGATGCCCCTGAGCGACTCCTCAACGATTGCCTGAGCGCGAGACGGGTCGATCCTGAAGATGTCGTTCAGCAGGTTTTCTTCGTCTGCTGATATGCCGCCAGGCGCAGTGATCTTCACGGCAGAGAGCGCATTCTGGAACTCGTTGCTGACCTTGGCGGCGAGTTCGCTCGCCTTGTCCTCTGCGGCCTTGTCCGCCTGTAGTCCCCTGAAGATATCTTTGAGTGCGCCCGACAGGCTGTCCTTGCCCATCTTGGCGATCTGCCTAACGACGATGTCGAAGCGTTCGCTGAACGAGAGGGTCACCCCGTTCATGAACTCGTTCCAAGCCTCCTCCATATCCACGTTGGCCGTCTCGAAAGACTTGGACAACTCAGATACGCCGGCCAGGAACTCCTCATCAAACACCGCTTCCGGGCCAACCATGTCGCGCAGACCCGCGCTGCTGTTGAGCGCGTTGAGGAGCTCCTCAGTCTTCGCTAGTTTCGCATTCGTGCGCTCGATCTCTGCGGTGGCGTGCTTGAACTCATTCAGGCGCTCCACCTGGCCGAAGGTCATATTGCTCGCCAAGTCGTCGGTGAAGAGGCCGTCCTTCATCAGCGCGATCCGGGCAGCGTTCGCTACGTTTTCCAGCTCGATGAGCTTGTCAATCTTGTCCCTCTTGCTCTGGATCGTGTCCGCGAGCATCGTCTCGAAGCCTTTATCGTCGAGCTCTATCGCGAAGGCTACGTCTGGGAACGGAAGGTCGATCGCCTCTTGCTCGAAAGGCTGAAGCGCGACCAGCGCGTTGATCGCCTTCTTGAAGTCAAACGAGACTGCACGAATGATCTTCGGCAGGCGCAGCAGCAGTTGAACAAGCATCTGTATGGCAGTCACAACCGAGCTTACGATCCTGCGCCCGATCTGGCCGACGAGTTTCCCAAGGCTGCCCATGAGCTCCTTGGCGCGTTCGATCCCGCCAAAGCTGACGATGAAGGCGTCGATCTGGTCGATCGTGTCGCCGATCGCCTGAGCGGCTCCCTTAGCAACACCCTTGAGGGCCTCGAACCCCACAGCGATCTTATCCACGACGAACTCCACGCCTCCGCGCGCTTCGATGCCGTTGCTCAGTTCGGTGATGAAGGTCTCGCCAACTTGACGGAGCCTGAGCCTCAAGGCGTTGAAGAACACCTGGAACCGCTTGAACGGGTTCGAGAGGAGTTTCTCGATCGAGCCATCCACGCGACCGAACGCTTCATTGTTCGCGTCGAGCACCTTGTTGAACTGCTCGTACTGGTTGCCCGTCAGCGCGAGGATCGGGATCAGCGCACGGATGTTGCCGAAGATCTGAGAGTAGGCAGCGGCGTTGTCCCCGAGCTTGTCGCGCAACTCGGTGATGACGGATGCGAACCCCTCGCTCCGGATGCGGGCCACGCTCACGTCGATGTTGTATCGCTCGAGGATCGCGGACGCCTCGATGCTCGGCTTGAGCAACTGGTTGAACGCTTGACGCAGTTGGATGACTGCCGTGTTCGTCTCGATGCCACCCTGGGTGATCGTCGCGATGGCGGCGGAAACCTCTTCAAGGGAGATCCCGAGTGTGGCCGCGATGGGCAGCACCTGGCCGAGCGATGTCGCCAGCTCGGGGATCGTCGTCTTACCCTTGATGACCGTTTGGAATAGTACGTCAGTGATCCGAGCGGACTCTTCCACTTCGTTCCCGTACGCCTTGATGACCGAGGTCACAAGGTCGATCGTCTGCTTGATGTCAGCGAGGCCGACTGTCGCCAGTTTCGCGGACGACTCCAAGACCACCATCGCGTCTGCCGCGTCGGTGATATCAGCCGAGATGATCTGGTAGAAGCCCTTGGCCGCGATGGTCTCCGCGAACCCGAGCGCCTCGCTGAAGGAGAGGATCCGGTCCTCGACCATCTGCAACTCTTCGTCCGTTCCGCTGAAGATCGTTCCGATCTCGGCGATGGCGAGACCGAACTTCTGCGCGTCGGCGATCGACTTGAAGATCAGCGCGGTCCCCGCCATCGTCGTAAGCATCGCAGTCCAGCGCCCTGTGAGCGACCGGACTGCGCTTGTTGTCTTCTTGAGCGACGTGCGAAGGGGCTTGAAGGACTTAGCTGCCTTCTTTGCCTTGCGGTTCGCCTCGGTAGCGAAGTTGTTCAGCAAGCGAACCGTCTTCCCCAACTCCTGAGCCACTTGGCCCTGGATGTTGATGGTGATGGTGATCGTTTCGTTTGCTGCCATGACTTACTTCCCTTCTCGTTTCAGGTCTTCGATGGCGGCCTTCTCCGCGTTGATGATCCCTATGACGTGCGAGACGCAAGCCGCTTGGTCGTAGGAACCCCCAGGGTCAGGCAAGACCCCATTCTGGAACGCCGACCACATGGTCAGAGCCCGTTGCTCCTCGAGGCCGACGATGGACGCCGGGCACCGATAGATGTATTGGTCGCCGCGCCCCTCGCAGAGTCCGCAGGGTTCCCCGTCGAGCACCTTGTTCCCGTGACACCTGGGGCATGTGATGCCGAACACCGGAGTCGGTGCTGGTACATCGCAGCCCCAGGCCGCACGTTGGAGTTCGCTGCTCTTGCAAGTGGGGCACCGTGGTACGTCTTCAGAAAAGGCAAGGTGCGCGGCGACCCTCAGTTTCCCACATCTTTCTCGTCCGACACCTTGCCCTGTTGGAACAGGGCAGACATCGCTTCGGCTCGGTGGTTGAAACTGAACATCTGGATCTGGTCGTAAGGCAGCTCGCCCTCGACCCACTCGTCCTTGAAGGGGATCGGCTGACCCTCTTCATCGACGGCGTTCTCCCAGCCCACGACGCGCTTGGCGAAGATTGAGTTCACCTTGCTCGCCTTGAACTGGAGAAGGATCGCCTGCTTGCCCTCGCCGTCGTCCGAGAACGACGACTCGAGTGCAGCGTCAATGAAATCCTCTTCCTCGATCTTCGAGAGAGGGGAGAGGAAGAGCGCAAAACGCTCTCCCTCTGCAACGTCTGATTGACCTGAAAGCACATGCTTCCAGCGTCCACGTCGGGTGAGTATTAGTTTCGGCATGGTCTAGCCCTCCTAGCTATGCCCTTGGGTACACGGGGTAGTCAGGATCAGCGTGCGAACACGGCGTCCTGGTGATAGCTGAACACGAACTCTCGGTCAGAACCATCCACGCCTTCCGGGTTCTTGCCAGAGGCAGAGAACTGGAGGTCGCGCGTAGCAAGACCGTTCCGATCGCCACCACCCTCAGAGGTGATGAAGCAAGCGGCGGTCGAGAGGTGGAACTGGTTGGCTGCGGTGTCGCCCAGGGTGACGCGCTGGCGGAACGTGGTCCCGTTCCGGAAATTCGCGAGGAACGGGAACGAAGCCTCGGGGCGCACGCTCGGGTCAAAGGACCCGGTGACCGCACGACCACTGATGAAGGCTGCGCCCCTGGTGCCGTCGGTGGACGCCGCGCATCGCTCGATCGCGACCTCGTTGGCGTACTCCACGGACCAGGAGTTGATGCAGGCGGTGTGCTCGTTCGCCGGCGTGACCGCAGGCGAGTCGGCAGCAACGCCGTAACCGATCTCTAGGAACACCGGGGGGACCTTCGAGGTCGGGACCGGGGTTCCCGTGAGCTGGCCGTCGCTGATCGACGCGATCAAACCCTTGAAGGTGAAGTCCATGAACATCGGCTCGCCGAGGTTCGCGGTGAACGTCACCGACCCACGGCAGCCCTTCAGCAGGCGCTTGACTCCATCCTCGATCACGCCGAGGGAAACCGAGGGCATCGTCGGGGTCGTGATGAACCCCCCCGAGCCAGAGACCTCGAACGTCTTCGTTCCTGCGGTGTCGGTAAAAACCTCTCCCATCGAAAGGAAGTCGCCGATGTCCAGGAGTTTGAAGTCAACCAGGCCGGCTGTGCTGGCACCAAGTGCTTCGGCGGCTTCAATGACAGCACCCCCGGTGCCGCCAATGTAGATGTCGCCGATGTCGATGTCGCCAGAAGTCGTCGTGAGCTCCAGTTCAACGAGCGGGGACGAGACGGGCATCCACGCCCAGCCGCACTGCGGGTCGCCGGCAGCGGTGCTCGCCGTTGCCGTAGACAACGACGTGGCACCCGTGATCAAGCCAGTTACGGGGGTCGTCCCGGTGTGGTAGAGCTTCGTAGCGCCCTCCCACGTGTCGTGGACGACCTTGCCCGTTCCTGATCCAGACCCGGTTCCGGAGAGTTCTTCGCCGGAATAGAAGGCGTCTGCGCCGCCAGCCGTGATGGCCCCGATGTCCGTGGAGCTCATCTCGTACTTCTTGAGACCGCAAGCCTCCAGGAGGATGCTCCAGTCCGGAACCGCGTCGGCGGTTGAAGTACCCGCGACTTCAACGCGGAACGTGCACTCGGCCTCGACGACGCCGGCGATCGGCGTCAGCGGGGTGAGCGATGTCCGGTTGATCTCGCGCTCGTAGGTTTCTCGGTCGTAGGTGACCTGGGGATCGGAGACGAGGAGTTTGGCGTTCGCGACATCGACAAGATTCGACGCGGCGACCCCCGGTTGATCCTCGACAGCCGCCAGTAATTGGAAGAGTCTCTTTGTTGCCATCTTGTTATCTCAGGCTGCTTGGGTGGGGTCCGCCGTGTAGTGGCGGAAGGGGATAGTGACGACGATCTCCGCTGCGCTGACCGGCTGACCGCCGACTAGCTCGAAGACATCTACGCTTTCGATGATCGTGTCTATGGCGAGACCGCCACGCTTCAGGTCTGCAAGCAGAGCCTTCTGAGCGTCGGTCGCCATATCGCGGATCGCTTTCTCGAGTGCCTCGTTGTCCTGAGACGGGCTCGGTGGACTGAGCAAGGCACACGTGACTGAGAGTTTCAGGTCGATGCGCTCGAGGCCATTCGGACAGTCGTGACTGTGCGGAGAGTCGAGCGCGGTGACGATGAAGCAGGGGTACTCCACAGCCTCCAGCACGTTCCCGAACATTCGGAAGACGCGCGGGGTGGACGTGTAAAAGGTGTTATTGCCGTCCGTTACCTTTTCGAGCGCGGTGATCACGCTCTGGACGACGCGCCATTCGACGGAGTTTCCGAGGCTCATCGCTTCGTCTCCTTCAGGCGCAACGACAGCGACCAACTGGTGGCGCTGTCTTGGATGATCTCGAGGTCGCTAACCATCCGGCACTCGACGATGGCGGTCCCATCCGGGGGGATGTAGTTCACCGACCCGACGCGCCCTACGGCCTCGTACGCGCGCTGAACCAGGTACGCCTTACCCTCCGAAGCGTTCGCCCATGTGAGGTCAAACGTACGGAGCGTGCGCCCCGTGAGGAGCGTCGGAAGGATGACCGACTCGGCGTCATCCAGGATGCCGCTGATCTGCGTCTCGTCCGTGTGATCGAACTCGGGGCAGATGTCGAGGTTGTCAACTCTAAGATCGACGAGGCTCATTTCTTGGGGATCCCCACGAACGAGTCCTTGAGCGCCTTCCCAGCGGCGGTCGTCAAGCGGCGGCGCAGTTTCCCACGGGCCACCTTGTTCGTGGCCGTGTCAATCATCCCGAGGCGCGACGCCCTCTTCTTGGGTGACTTAGGTCCAGGGATGACGACGCTCTTCCTGAGCGCGAACAGGAACTTGAGATCCTTGACCTCGACACCCTTGTTCCGCTTCTTGCGGCTGACCGTGTGCGTGCGGCGCACGTAGTAGAGCGTGTCTCGGTTCTTGCCAGACTCGAGGAAGAACCCATCGACGATCTCGGGGTGCAGCGGGCTGTCCCATCGCGCGCTGCCACCGGGCTTGAGGTTGTCCTCGATCGGGATAGCGAGGAATCCGCCAGCCCTCTTGGCTGAGATCCTGCCGCCGAACTCCTGCAACGGCGCGTACTCGCTGTCGCTCCACATGCGGAGAGAAAGGTCGCTCAACTTCGTTCCGTTGACGCGCTTGTGCAGCGAGTTCCGGAGAGCGTTGGTGCGGTTACTGAGCGTCGATTTGTTGTTTTGGGATCCGTACGTCGGCGCGTCGCCCCTGAAGCGGTCGGCCATCTTCCCAAACCACCAGTCACCCTGAAGGCGCAGGGCCTTCTTGAGATTCCGGTTCAGCGCCGTCCCCAAGCTCGGGAACGACTTTTTCAAGCGGTTCATGTCCCGCTTGCTTACGCCTGATTTCTTCTTGCGTGCCATTAGATCTGGAGCATCCGGTGGCGTGAGAAGCGGCGGTGGACATCCTTCAGGAGTCCGAGCTGGTCGAACTGCTGGACGTAGGATCCCTTGAATCCGATAGACCCCGTCCCCGCGTTGATGCGGCGAAGGTACTCGATGATCTGCTGATCGACCGCGCCGGCGAGCGCGGGGTACGCCGCGACGAACGCCGCAGTCAGCGCCGCAGCGGTCGCGCCGGTCACCATCCCTCCGGTGTAGGTCACCTGGACGAACCCCGGCGAGTACGGAGTCGGGCCACGGAGGAACAACTCTCCGCTCTCGCTGTCGGTCTCGTACAGCTCGGAGGACATCGCCGTGACCCCGCCCCACTCGCCCGTGCGAAGGTGGTACTTGACCGAAGCGACCGAGGCGACCGGGAAGCCAATCAGGCGCATCCGGTGCTTGTGTGCACGGACCTGATAGACCTCGGTTCGGGATTCGGAGGAGACGTGACGACCCAGGAACTGCTCGCAGTCATCAGAGATTTCTGCGATCAGTTCGTCGAGGAGATCGTCGTCCGTCTGCGTGGTTATTCCACGGCGGCGCTTCACTCGGTCTTTGGTCGTCAACTTCGTCACCATCAGAGATCAACCCCTTCCTCTTCCTCGCGGTCGCTCCAGGGGAACACCGCGTCTTCGTCCTCGGGATCCTCCTGGAGAGGCTCGTCCAGCGCGGGCTCTTCCGGCTCTGGTTCGGGCCGAGGGGCCACAGGGGCAGCCTCGGGGACCTCCAGGACAAGGTCACCCTCGATCTCCTCGTTCACCGAGCAGACCTGGTTCGGGTACATCTTGGCGATGGGATCATCGTCGGGGAGCACGGTGCCCCTCGTCGCGTAGATCGTTCCGTCACTTGGGTTCGTCAGCGCCCGGAGTGCTTTGACCGGCATCGGAGTCCTCCTTGGGGGTCGTCGGGCGAGTCCGCTTCGTACGGCTACCCGTGGGGGTCGTGTCGAGGCCGGGCAGACCGCCAGCCTTGGGCTTGGGCTGATCCGCCGCGTTGTCCTTCAACTTGTCGCGGCGCGAGCCACGGCGAACATCAAGGCGCTTGACCAACTTCTGATTGACGAGTTCGTTCAGGATCGGTCGCGGATAGCTCTGCTGGTCCTTGACCTTCCCGCGAGCCTCGTCGAGCTCGCCTTTGGGCACGGGCTCGAGGAACCTCTCCTGCCCGAAGAGGAGCATCGACTCCTCCTTCCGATCTAGGTCCACCACGTACCCAGCCTTTCCGCGATCTCGCATCGGGTGCTGGATGGGATTCATGATCGACTCGGGCCACTTGATGTTCTTTCCGGGCTTCACGCGCCAGAGGCCGGTCATCGTCGAAAGGTTCGTTGCGGGGCGTGCCATGTTCTGTTCGGGGGTTTCGGGGGTGGTTGGGAGGCGGGGGCCGAAGCCCCCGCCTGTCAGCGACTCAGCTCAGACCTACAGGTGGGTCGAGCCGATCGTGAACGACTCGAGGTGGTCGATCGACACGTCGGCATACATGATGCCACGGACGAGCGTCTGGTCTTTCAGGAACGTGCTCGCGCCGACATCAGTCGTGCGGAGCTCCATCGTCTTCCAGAACGGGACGCGGATCTGACGCCAGTCGCCGAAGATGACGGTCTCTTCGTCGCCGGAGTAGGAGGTGTGCGCCAGGAGTGTCGTGGTGCGGATCGGGTAGCCGAGCAGGTTCGTGTTCGCGCCGTCAGACACGACGAGGCGGTTGACATCGACATTCGAGGTGCCAGAGGTCATCTGGACAGCACGCGACCAGTCGGTCGGGTTCATGACCCAGCCGAGGCTTCCGCGCAGAGCGTTGACGTTCATCAGGTCGGTGATGAACTCCATCGCCTCGTTGTAGGTCCACGCGGCTCCGATGCCGACAGCACCCGAGGCCAGCTCGCCCGACATGAGCGGGCTTGCGTTCAGCAGGCCGGTCGGGTTCGCGCCCGAGCCGCTGCCCTTGAGGACGGCGGTGTCGAGAGCCGTGCGGAACTGCTCGATGAGGTTGTCTCGGATGATGCCTTCAGCCATCGGTCGCGAGTTGCTCAGGAGCATGTTGGACACGCGGACGGCACCGGCCAGGCGACGGGGTCGCATGGTGTGCTCGCCGAACGTCGGGTCGGTCTCGCCGATCGTCGTGTTCTCATAGGACCACGTCGCCGAGGCACCTGAGAGCAACACGGGGATCGTGACGGTGCCGAACATATTCGGCATCGCGCGTGCACCCGACTGGAAGACGACCGACTCTGCGTAGAACAGGTCGATGATCTCGTTCATGTGCTCTTCGGGCACAAGGTGGGGGCCGTTCAGCCCATCAGGAGACGCGACGTAGCCGGTATCGCCGGCCTTGGTCGAGACCGCAGCATCCTTGGTCTGCGCGGCGAGCCATGCGCCGCCATACTGCTTCTCCATGTTCTTGAAGCACTCGAACTCGTACGGGGCGAGGTCGGGGTTCTTGAGACGGATGGCGTCGAGCGCGCGGGCGAACTCGAACTTCTGACCCTTCTCTTCGTTGACTCCGGGGAGGCTGAAGTTGGGGTTTTCCTTCGCGTACTGCGCGATGGCTTTCGGGACCAGCTCGTCGAGCATGTTGCTGACTTTCTGAGCAAGCTCGGTGTCGCGGTCGTCGAAACGCTTCGCGATCTCTCCGTTTAGGGTGGTCAGCAAGCCCTTGACGGCGTCTTGCTGCTCGGAGAACGATTTTTCTTGGGTGTCGGACATAACGGTGGTGGTTGAGGTTCAGTTCTGTTCGGAGCTGCCCAGTAGGGCGATGCGTGCCTGCTCGGCGACGCGCTCCATGAAGTTGTCCTCGCCGCGAGCGTCGGGATCCTGCGAGGGTTCGTCGAGCTCATCGCCCGCGCCCGTCGCCACCGCTTCAGCCTTCGTGAGGTTCGCAACCAACGTGTCAACGCAGGCCGTGAGTTTTTCGATCGCAGAGCGCGACTCCTGATCGAGCGCGACAAGTGTGCGCTCGGGGAGTTCGCGGCTGTCCGCCGACGGCTCTTCGCCGGGCGGGGTCTCGACTACGGTCTTCTGGCGCTGCTCCGGGGGAGCCTCCGCAAGACTGTCGATCGTGTCGTGGTATTCGTCGGGGACGAAACCGCCCTGCTCGACGGACTCGCGCGTGACCGCGACGCTCTTCATCGCGAAGATGCGGCGGCGGTTGATGAGTTCTTCGTCCGTGGTGAAGTTGAGGGCTCGCTCGAGGTGCTGGACCATCTCGGGATCCCAGCCAAACTCCTCAGCCTTGCCGAAGATCTCGCGGCCAGCATCGACCATCTTCTTGCGGAGAGCGTTCTTGTTCGCGGGGACCGGAACGACGGAAAGCTCGAGGAGTTCCTGCTCCTGGTGCAGCACGCCCCACTCGCCGAGGCCGAGTTTCGTGCGCTCTTCGTCGCTCTTCGGGTACGTGAACGCCTTGGGGATGAACCCAACGGAGACGCCAGGCAGAGCGCCGGCCTCGACCAGTTTGCGGACAGCGTCGGCGTGAGCGTTCGTGTCCGCGTCGTGGAAGACTGAATCCGTCATGAGCGCCTTGGCCCCGTTAGTCTTCCCCTTCCAGACATTGGAGACGTTGCCGATCGGAAGGCTCCTCTGGTCGTGAGCCCACAGGAGTTGCGGGTTCGACTTGAATCGGTCGAGCCCCCAGCCGGCGACGAGGATGATGTCGCCCATCGAGTCCACGGACTCGTCGCTTGCGACGTGCCGGAACTTCTGAGCCTTCTCGTCCCCAACGGCCTTGGTCGCCTCAACCTTGTGGGTTCCACCGACGAATCGGTAGTGCATCTCAGACCGATCGCCCTTGATGGCGACCATGTCTTCACGCGAGAGGTCTTTCAGATCGTCGTTGGACGCTAGTCCGCATTGGATGCGCTGTGCGCGTTCGATGAGTTTCATGGTCTGGTCAGTCCTTGACGATGGGTCGCGTGACGCAGCGACAGTTGATGACATCCTCGGGAGCACCAACTGGGTCGCCGGGGTGTTTCAGTTGAGAGGTATCCCTGAAGGAGTCGCCGACAGATCGGATGACTCCATCGAGGATCACGTGCGAATGGGGGCTTGCGTTGCGTACGTGGGAATCTCCAGAGGTCACCCATTGGTGCTCGGTAATTCCTTCGCGCGACATCATCTCGAACCGCGTGCCGCTGGCAGCGCGGTTTACTTCGGTGCGCGCGATCGTGCTCGCCCGAGCACTGCGCGACTTGAACACCTTCCTGAGCTCTCCCCGGATCTCGGGGAGGACTTGGCGCACATGCTCCTGGAGCGTCGCCATCGAGAAAGGTCTCTTCCTAAAGACGCGGACCAACGCATCGCGCACGTCGTGCTCGAGCGTCGTGTTGACAGCCTGGGAGAGTCGGATGCGCTGAGACTTCAGGTAGTCGAGAGCCCAGGGGTCGCTCGACGTAAGAGCGTCTGCGCCCAGCTCGACCGCGAACTCTTCACTCGCCTCGCGAAGCACGTTCGCAAGCGGACCCTTCAGCTTGTCGGCCAGCTTCGCGTTCCACTCCGCAACGTCGAGCAGCAGGATGTTGAGGAAGTTGGGGTCGTCGATGATGTTCTGCGGAGAGACGTGGACGCCAACCTTCTCGACGCTGGCAGTCCGGAAGCCTTCCGAGCCCTTCTCCGCGTAGTCCTCGACGCGCTTGATCTGAGCTGCGTTGTAGCGGCCCAGGTAAGCGTTCGCCGCCTTCCTAACTACGCGCTCGCCGGGCTCAAGGACGTTTGCCTCGTAGCCCTTGTGGTAGGTAGGGGGGGCCTCCTCGTAGTCACTGGACGCGGTCGTATCGTCGCCCTGGTGTTCCTTGGAGGAGACCCCTTTGCCATCTGATCCGGTGGGACCGTTCGACCCGCTCTCGCCGCCGTTCGATCCAGGGAAGTCGTCTTCCTCTTCGCCGGAACCGCTGGAGGGAGCCTCCTGCCCGTTCTCGCCCGGCCCCTCATGGTTCTTCGATCCGCGCAGGGCGTCCTCTGCGGCGACGATGTTCGGGGGCAGCCATGCGATCTTGCCGAACTCGGTCTCGACGCCGACTAGGCCAACGATCTTCGCCGACTCGTCGTACGAGAGGCCGATGTTCGCCTGGCTCATCGAGATGGCGAGTTCGTGTTTCTTCTGGCTGTCGTCCCGGAGCGCCTCGACGTGCGAGGTGTCGAACCGCGCAATAAACCCGCGCGTGCGCGAGTCCTTCATACGCAGGATGAAATCGTTGTTGATCACGTCTTCGATCGACGCAAGCAGCGCAAGGACTCCGTTGCCGTTCTGCCAGAACTGCGCGACGGCGGTCGCGTAGTTTGAGTAGGTCGCTTCCTCGAGTACGCCGAGCACCGGGAGCGGGACGCCAAGGATCGCAGCGGTCTTGTTCCGGACTGCCATGAGCAAGTCCTTGAACTCCATGTCGCGCGGGCCGAACTTCGCAGCCTCGTACTTGACCTTGCCCGAGATCACGCGCCAGCGGCCCTTGTTCTCAAGAGAGAACTCGTCGGCTGCCTGCCGCTCGGCTGCACGCTCTTCCTCTCGCGACAACTCCTCTTCGTTGATGATGTAGCCGCCAGGGTCTCCCGAGTTGGCGAGCATCGCCTCGAGGTATCTCTGCGCGCCGAACTCGAGCGCGAGGTCTCGAAGTAGAACCTCAACGTCGCCGAGTCCGCGCAGCGGGTTCGCCGGGTCGTAGTCGGCGAACTGCACAACGGCAGGCGACGGGAACCGCGTCTGGTCCTTGCTCGGGTAAACCCAGCCGGCAGGGAATCCGTTCTTCCCAGGGATCTCATCGACGGTCGATCCCTTCACCGGGATGATGAAGGCGGGCAGGTCAATCCTTCCGTCTCCATCGGGCTCGAGGGGGTGCTTCGTTCGGTCAAAGCAGAACCAGAAGTCTTCGCCGTCGATCTTCCTGTGGAGCGTCGCGGCTTCCCAGAACTTCGCCGCAGTCATGAACTGGTTCGGGCGGCGGAAGAGATTCACGATCGGGTGGTCGGTGACCTCCCTCGCGCTCGCGTCCTCTTGCGGATCGACTTCGTAGAATCGCAACTTGCAAGACCTCACCGCCGAGCTGATCGCCTTCAGCGCAACGTGGACCCAGCCAGCCTGCTCGTACGGGCGCTCGATGTTCTCGCCGCCCGCGTACCTGGCCTCGCCAGACAGGACGGTTCCCATCCAGTTTCCGTTGCCGCCAGCGGGACTTTCCCACTCAGCGACGGTACGGGCCTCGATGGAGGTCCCGTTAGTGCGGACGAAGGGCTTCGCCCGCGTGGGCCTTGGGGCGGTCTTAGCGACCATCCACTCAGGTTTTGCGGTTCGTGAGGCGATCACGACCCGCTGGTTACGGGACGACTGGAGTCAAGTCCAGTCTTGTAATACACTCCGTGGTATGGGTATACGCTTCGGCCACATCAAGGAGGGGGGGCACCAGGGGGAGCGTCTGAGCAAGATGATGCCCGTCCGGCTGACCCCGTCGCAGCACCAGGGAGTGGTCCGTGCGGCCCGTGAGACCGGATTGACGGCCTCCGAGTTCGTCCGGCGCAGCGCGGAAGAGGCGCTCCGCAGGCGCGAGGCGGTGCGGCGGATCAAGCCGTAACAGGCTCAGACCCCCGGTGGAAGATTCATCAGTTTCACGCCGTTCTTCTCACAAGCATCTCGGCTTCTCGTCATCAGCGAGCGTTCGCCCGCCCAGCGTTTGATCCACTTGGCCTCGCGGCCTTTCGCGGCGCTGCGGATCGAGTCCGTCGCGCAGGCGTCGTGATATCCGAAGCCGCCGAGGTCGCACCCCACGAAGTAGACGTGAGAGAAGCGCCGGCGCACCGCCCAGGAGATCGCCATCGTTGAGCTGTACCGAGGTCCGCTCTTGATCGCGACTCGCAGCCACGTTGGTCCGTCGTCAGCGATCTCTATCGCGGGCCACTCGAAATGCGGGATCCCCAGATTCTTCAGCCACTTCTCCCAGCCTTTCACGCGCTCTTTGTTCGTGACGATCGTGGGGCGCAGTTTGAGGAACGCCTCGCGTGCGTGGTCGTGGATGTGGTTGGGCGTGTCATAGCAGATCCACCAGTCGCAGCGCGTGAGCCCCTTGAGGGCCACGTTGATCGCTGCGACCGGCAGGTCGTCCGGCAGGTCGTCCGGATGAAAGGACGGGCCGGGGCAGGCTAGGGCTAACCCGCGCGTCTCACCCTCTGGATCACGGCTAGGACATCTTCGGGGTAGATCCTCCCCATCGCGTCCGTGCAGTGATCGCAGGTCCGACTCATTGATCCGCATGGCGACCCCTCGGTCTCGACGTATAGGTTTTCATGTTCTGGATACCCCAGGATGTTCGGATCTGATCGTCCGCCCCAGATGACGACTGCCGGGATCTTGAGCGCCGCTGCCGCGTGGTGCAGGAACCCCTCGGAGCAGAGCACGGCCCCCGCGAAGGACATGATAGCCATAGCCATCCGGACCTCTTCCTGCACGCGACCCGAGACGCCGAACATCGTCGGTGCTCTTCCGGGCGACATCTGGACGGTCTGAACTTGCGACACGCGCAGCTTGCCGACTACGCGGATCCAGCCGCTCATCGGCCACTCCTTATTCGTGCCAGAGAACGTCCCCTTCACGTAGGGGTCGAACGCAACGAACCCCGGCTCGACCTCGCGGTCAGACATCCACTCGCGGGCACGCTTGAGCTCGTCGTCGGTGAAGTGGAACGATCCGCGCATGGGCGTGTAGCTCGATCGCAGCACCTGCTTCGATCCTCCCGACCTGGCGTAGTCGATGTAGGGGCGATGCCCTGGGCAGTTCAGAAGGCTGACCGCGCCCTTTGCGCTCTCGCCTCTCTGTATCAGCCACGGAACCTTCTCAAACACCGGGCTGAACCGCTGCTTGCCTGTCGAGTCGATGATCTTCACCTTCCTCTCGGCGTTGCGGTGCAGTCGCTCGGCCTCGGCAACGGCTATCAGTTCATCACCTAGTCCCATGCGACCTCCAGAGGGCTTGGCCCTTTACGGTTCGTCCGATCCACTGACCCTTCAGTTCTTTCCACTCAAGCCAATTCTCCATCGCCGCCCACTGCCCCGCTCTCCACTCCGGGTAACCGTAGAGGTCATCGAAGAGCAGCAGAGCGCCGGCGTGATCCAGCCGGTCGTGCAGAGAACCGAGAACGCAGAGCGTGGACGAGTAGATGTCACAGTCGAGGTGCGCGAGGTCGATCCTCCCGACCTCGCGGTCTACCGTGTCCGCGAACCACCCCTTGTGAAGGTGGACGCGGTGGTCGTCGAACTCAGGAACCGGGCAGGCGAAGTGCCCAGCCCGCGTGATCTCAACGAGCTCATCGCTATCCGACCTCACCCAGTCATCAGGCAGACCTTCCCATGAGTCGTACAGGTGTAGCTCACCGTCCGGCTTCAGCATCTTGAGTAGGTGTCTGGCGCTCTTACCTTCGCGCACGCCAAACTCGGCCCATCGCGTGCCCGCCGACTCAACTGCTGCGAACGCGCGCAACTCCTTGCGGCTTCCGAACAGGGGCGCGACCGCTACTTCTTCAGGGATCGAATGGTTCGGCATCTGTCGATGAAGGCGTGATGGCTAGCAAGAGGGAAGGACTTTCGCATGGCCCCTCGGTCTTGAAAGAGAACCCCAGCGGACGGGTTCCGAGTGGCCGATGCGAGAATGATCTTCCCGCCCGTCGGGGGCTTGTGCGGAGCGATCGGGTGTGGGTTGTTCACCGGACCTGTCTGGTCGTACAGATCTACCCCGCCGAAGCCGCACAGCTCGAGAAGGTCCAGGAAGTTTGACGGCGTGTAGTGCCTCAAGTGGAACGGGTTCGAGTCGAGGCGGTGCGGCTCGACGTTGATGTTGGGCACCGAGAAGAAACATCTCGAGTCCGGCCTCGTCTTCACCCAGAGGTCCACAAGGAAGAGTTCCGGCATGACCAGGTGCTCGATGACCTCGAAGCAAACCGCAGCGGTGAACCCCGCCTCCAGGTTCTCGAGCGAGTGGAGTTCGTGGTGCTCGAAGTCTAAGTTGGGGCGCTCTTCGCCCCAGTAGTGCTTCGCGAGCTCGACGGACTCCTCACTAACGTCGATGCCGGTCGTGTGCTCTGAGGCTTCAGCCAGCAGCGCCGATCCGTATCCCGTTCCGCACCCAGCGTCGAGGACTCGCTCATGGCCCTCTAGTTGGCTCGCGGCCCACCTGTACCGTTGCGTGTGGTTTGCCTTGATGGCGTCGTGCGTTACACCGTACTGGCGCTCGCCAGTCGGGATCATGCGCTCTCTGAGTAACTGTGCTTCTGATGCGTTCATGGTCAGTTCGGGGGTTAGGGGGCGGCGTCCTTGACGCCTTGCGCCACGCGGATCGCGCGGCATCGGTCGATCATCGCATCCTGAAACTTCTGGGGCAGGAGGCCCGTGAGGTGACCGATAGCGAGGCGATCCATCTCATAGTACGGGTCAACGATGCCAGCGCAGATCACGATCTTTCCGTCAGCGTCGTCCGGTGTGTGGCGGATCTCTTCTGAGCCGCTCTGCGAGAACGTCCCGATGACGTTGAACCCGCAAGCCACCAGCATTTGCCGTAACTCCTGGGCGGTGTAGTGCCGGATGTGGAACGGGTTCTTAGCGACGCTGTGAGCCTTTACGTTTGAGTTCGGCGAGCTGATGAAGATGGTCCCGCCTGGGCCGATCTCTTTGCGTACGCGCAGCAGGAACAACTCTGGCAAGACCAGGTGCTCGATGACCTCGAAGGCGACGACGCTAGAGAACGATGCAGCCGAGGTGAAGCCGTGCAACTCGCGGTGCAGGAACCGAACCTTCGGGTGCTTCCAGTAGTGCTTCGCGAGGCTGACCGTTTCGAGGCTGACATCCATCCCAACGACAGACGCTACCCGCTCTGCAAGAACCGTCGATCCGTAGCCGACGCCGCACCCGGCGTCGATCACGTCGTCCCTGTCGCTAACGATGTCCCGCGCCCACACATAGCGGTTGAGGTGCGCGCCCTTGATCTGATCGAGAGTCAGCGGGAACTGCCGCTCGCCACGGCGCTGCATCAGCCTTCTAAGAGTTTGCGCTTCAGTCTTTTCCACGGGGTTCCTTTTTCGATCTCGGGGATCGTCCATTGGGTGTAGGCGAGCTCGGCCAGCCATTGGTACTTCCTGGAGTCGTCAGCAAGCCACGGGTCGGTCAGCCGACCGAGGTGGTGGTTGGCGACATCGTACGCGGGGCTTCCTGTATCCATCGCCCACGTTGGAACTCCAGCGCAGATCGACTCGATCGCGCTCAGGCTTGTGAACGTGATGACGGCGCACGCGCTTTCCAGATCGCGTGCCAGGCCCTTCGCGGACAGGTCGTTGGAGAGTTCCGCGTAGGAGGGGGGCGTGAACGACTCGCGGTCGAGCGGGTGGGGCCGGATAATGATCCGTAGGTCCGGCGCGTTCACCTTGACCTGCGCCGCCATCGACCTCGCCCAGTTGCGCACGTCTACCCCACGGAGGCTCGCGTCGGTGTTCTTCTGGAGCATGATAAGGGCGCTGTCGCCGCCGTGCTTCCAGTCGCGGACCTCGATCCCTTGCTTCTCGGCGATCATGTCGAACCGATCGCCGTCCACTCCCTCGTTGGCATAGTCGGCCTCGTCGCGCAGGAACCCGTTGAGGCCAACGCGCCAGAACTCAACCGGATCAACATTGAGCCCTTGACGGAAGCAAGGCGACTCGATGACTACGCGGCTCTTCGGGTGGATCTGGATCAGCGTCGAGCGGTCAGTAGAAAGCCTCGAGTCCCTCAGCCGGCCACTCTTCACGCCGCTCGCGTGCACCGCGACATCGCAGGGATCGAAGAGGTCCGTCGTGAACTCGCAGTCATCGCCAACAGCAAGGCATCCCTTCCGGAACGCCTCGAACGCCGGTCGCCCGCCTGAGCTGATCGCGGGTGTCATGATTCGTACTTTCATCGGATCGCGTCCTTGAGTGGTCGGTATGGAAATGTTCTGAGGGCAGACGCCTTGTTGCAGTTCCAGACGTTCGAGGATCCGTACAGAGGCACGCGATCGAAGTCGTTCCGGTAGGTGTCGTAGTGGGACTCTGGTGGTCGCATGTTGTCTGGGTAGTAGTCGTGGAAGTTTACCGTCCTCCCCTTCTCGCCCCGCATGTCGAACCCAATCAGGTAGATGTTCTCTGCGCCAAGAATGTCGGCCATATTGACCGCCACCAGGCCGCTGTTCGAGAAGACGGGCACGCCGGTAATGAAGTCGGAACCCCACTCTTCCTGCGAGCACTCCATCACGTGGCATCCGTACTGGCTCTTCGTGTTCCAAACCATCGCCTCGAGCGCCGCTCGCACGCCGACGATGTCGTTGAAATCGGCTTCTCGCGAAGCTCGCATCAGGAGCAGGATCGAGCCGAAGTACGCGATCGTTGGCTTCGCCGCTCGGTATCCCATGTTGACGGTGATGACCTTGCGGCCCTCGAGCACGGAGAGGTCGTGGTCGAGCACAGACGGGCCACCGCCGACAATGAACACGTCTTCTCCAATCCAGTCGAGGTCGGCAAAACTGTCGTTGAACCTGGGTTTGTGCACCCTTGGGAGTTGACCGCTATTCAAGCGGGTGAAGTAGTTGTCTCGCTGCCAGGATCCCATCAGGCTTTGAACCTTTCCCAGTTGTTGTCCGGTCGAGCCTTCAGCTCACGCGCGAATGCCTGGAGGTCTTTAGGGTTCGCGAACGTGATGACATCCACGGAGTAGAACCCCAGAGCCTCTGCGGCGAGTAGCCGCTGGTTCCCGACCTCAACAACAAGAAGGCTGCCGTCGATGTCGCGCCCGCGCGGGTACTCTGCGCGCTTAGGCTTCACCGACTCCCATGCCTCCCACTCATGCTCGAGGTATCGGCGGGCGAGCAACGGGAAGCGCATCCCAAACGAGACCACGTCGTCAATCAGGTCTCGCAGCGTAGGCCAGTCGCTCGGCCACCGAACCTTCGGGGTTAGGTGTTCAACAGCGACCATGCGCGCGTTGGGGAACTCGATATTGGCGGCGAGGTGCATCAGTCTCGTCCGTCCATGATCAGCTCGCCATCGAACTCGATCTCTTGCGCGAGAAGGGCGATCCTCCGGTATGTCTTCACCGCCGCATCGTCCCGGTGAGCCGGGCGACCGAACTGCGCCTCGTACGGATACCACGGCTGCGTGCGCGCGTTCGTGTAGTGCACCAGTCCGGTGTTCGCGACGACCTTGTCGGGCTCGTTCCAATGGCGCGACATCGACGGGTCGATGAGCCCGCGCTTTTGGAGGATCGACCGCAACTCGTACATGGTGCCGGACCCCTGCTTCTGTTCAGAGATCGAGGGCCACCAATCCCACGTGCTAAACGCAGCGCAATCGAGGACCATCACGCACGCTTTCATCTGCGAGAGGTAAACCGGTTTTGGCGTGGCCCTACCTTCCTCCCACAGTTCGCGGGGATCCTTGAGAAAGAACTGGTCGCAATCGCAGTAGATCGCGTGGCCCTCGAAATTCCGGAACTCAGGGACGGCCCAGCGGAAGTGCGTGAACGGCGTTCCCCATCCCCCGCTCTTCGGGTACACGTCGCCGAACTCGCACCCGGTATTCCACGATCCGTCTAGGCCGTCTTTGGATGTCTGCCAGGTGCCGCCCTTGATGAGGTGGCCGCTTGACGGCGTCGCGCGCATCCAATGCAACTT
>Ga0255047_10000302_pt1 | contig 39399 bp, 59 predicted proteins | sample JV7_2_1_MG_FD_183640 | JGI IMG/M metagenome (GOLD analysis project Ga0255047, IMG submission 183640) | Seawater microbial communities from Jervis Inlet, British Columbia, Canada - JV7_2_1 | ecosystem: Environmental > Aquatic > Marine > Inlet | place: Canada: British Columbia | collected 2016-10-06
AAGAAACTTAGGTTATACTTTTCCTATTAAAGCAGAAGGTATGATGGAACTTGAAGTCGATAATGGAGTAGTAGAAGTAACTCATGCGCCTACGGGATGTATGTTAATAAAAAGAAAAGTCCTTAAAGATATGATTAAAAAGTATCCTGAATTAGAGATCCATCAAGTTACTATGATTAATGGACAAGAGATACTTAAACCTAATTTTTATAACCTATTCGAATGCTTACATGACCCTAAGACTAAGAAGTATTACGGAGAAGACTTCGGATTTTGTAAGAGATGGAAAGAAATGGGTGGAAAAATCTATCTATATGTACTTGATTTCATAACACACACCGGTGATTACCAGTTCTGTGGTAGGCTCTGGGATGAGTTAAAGGTACAACACAAGCTCAAAAAATAGCATTGACCTGCTACATAAAATCAAATAAACTATAAATTACAGGATTTCACGCCTGCCACTTTTAAATTTTAAGGACATTATGGCTATATCTAGATCACAAATGAGAAGACAACTATACAACACTGGCGGCATAACAGGCATAGTACACAGACAACCATATTTTCTTGGTGGAATTGGAAAGATATTAAAGAAAGGAGCTAAAGCTGTTAAAGGTATTGTAAGTTCTGATGTAGGTAAGATGGCTATTACAGCAGCTCTAATGGGAGCTCCCTTTATGGGAGGTGCAAATCCTAAATGGTTTGGTTCAGGAAGTGCTTGGGGTAAAGCCGCAAGTATGTTACCTGACTGGGCAACAGGAAAAGTAGGTAAATCAGTTGGAGCAGCTCTGCTTGGCGGTTCTTTAGGAACAGCTTTCGCTGGTAAGACTGAAGAAGAAGTTTCAGAAATTGCTAGAGATAAAGATGCTTTAAAAGCATATTTAAAACAATATTACACAAATGTGAATCCAGAATTAAGCGCTCATCCTGAACAAATTGATGAATGGGTTGAGTCTCAAATTACTGAATATTATTCCGATGGCGGTAGAGTCGGATATGCTTATGGATCTGACGATAAAGTAATGATGGCATCTGGCATCACGGGAATTCCTATTAATCAAAATAAAGCCGGTGTTAAAGAATTAGATATGAGAGATCATGGTGGATTTATTCCTCCAGTTGGGGTAAAAGAAAAAGCAGACGACATACCAGCAATGGTAAGTAATAACGAATTTGTAATGACTGCTGATGCTGTAAAAGGCATGGGCGGTGGAGATGTTAATACAGGTGCACAAAGAATGTACCAACTAATGGAAACATTAGAAAATGGAGGAAGAGTTTAATGGCTGAAACACAAACAATACGACAGTTACCACCTGAGTTTATTGAAGCTGCAGGTAAAACGTATTTAGATGATCTAACAAAAGCAATTGGAACAACCAAAGGTTTAGATTTTTCACAGTTCATGGGTCCACAATATGTGGCTGGCCCTGGATCTTTTACAACACAAGCAGAAGGATTAGCTTCTGGGCTTGGTGGTTATGGACAATATTTAACATCAGCAGAAGCTTTAACAGGACCTTCAGCTTATCAATCTTACATGACGCCTTATCAAACAGACGTCATCAGTACTACGTTAGATGAATTTGATCAACAAACAGCAAAAGGAATTCCTGCATTAGCAGCTAACGCTATTCAATCTGGAGCGTATGGCGGGGGTCGAGAAGGAATTGCACAAGCTGAATACGCTGCTACAGCTGGTAGAAATAGAGCAGGATTGCAAGCACAATTATTAAATCAAGGATTTACACAAGCTAATCAATTAGCAGGTCAAGACTTTTTAAGAAATATACAATTAGCACAACAAACGCCTGCTTTGTTAGGACAACAAATGGGGGCGTTAACAACATTAGGTGGAGCTCAAGAACAAAGAGCACAAGCTGGCTTAACTGCTTCACAAAATTTAGCTGAACGAACAGCGTTCCAACCTTTGACAACAGCTCAAGCTCATGGTCAAGGAGTTATGGGATTAATATCTGGTTATCCAGGTTCACAACAAACACAAACGACTCCATCACCAAGTCCATTACAAACTGGATTAAGTGCTGGCGCAACGTTGGCTGGAATCTACAGATTAATACAAGGAAATAACTAATGAGTAGAATATTAAGAAGACCAATGTTTAGAAGAGGTGGACAAACTCACGATGGTATCGTTGGGCTAGCTCAACCTAGAAGAAAATACGCTGAGAGTAATTATATGGATCTAATCGCAGATTTAAATTTAGATGATTCAGAACTAAATGTAATGGAAGCTTTTAAAAGAATAGGTGCAATGGGTAAACCATCAAGTAATGATCTAATTGCAAGAGCTTTAATTACTGGTGGATTAAAAGGTATGGGTCAAACAGGAGGCGGAGGTACTTTAGGAAATTTAGGAAAAGCTTTTGCAGGTCCTGTTGATGAAGCACTTAAAATGAAAATGTCTAGCGGCGCAACAGATTCTACATCTGCTTTAGCAGGATTATCAATGGCTCTTAAAGGGAAGTATGCAAAAGAAGCTAAGAAAACTGGTTATGAATCTCAAACTCCACAGTCCCAAATAAAAGCGGATGCAGCTGTTATAGCAAAAATGATTGAGAATAATAAACTAGATTCTATTTATGCTGATGCTACAGGTGTGGCTACAAAATTATATTATCTTGGAACCCAGTACGGAGATAAATTTGTAAGATTCCCTAAATTGTTACTTGATAAAAAGGGACAAGTAACTGCAGTTGATCCAGCAAGTTTAAAAGTTGGAGATATTACATGGGTGCCTGGTTTTGGTTTAATAACAAAAACACTTGATGATCCAGATCCAAATAAAGCACTGGTGCCATATATAGGAGACTAATCCTATGGCTCAATTATTTCCCGACTACAAAGATTATACTTCAAATCCCAAAGAGCTTGAGGCAGAAAATAATAATGAAGTAAGTCAACTTACGTCAGCTATAGCTGGAATAGGTTCAGGTTTAATAAAAATACCAGAAGGTTTTGTATCATTAGGTGCAGAGCTAATGGATGCGACTGGTATGACTGCAGATGCTGCAGCTAAGGTTGAACAGTTCTTTGATACAATAAATCCTTTAGAAGAAATAGCAGAACAAAGAGCTGCAGGAAAATTAATACAGTCATTAGTACAAATAGGTGTACCAGCTGGAATTGGTGCGAAGATTGCAACGAAGTTAGCAAGAAAAGCTTTAAAAGCAAAACGAACTGGTCGTTATGTTAATTTAAAATCTAAAAATTTCCAAAAAGGTTTAAAGAAAGCACAAGAATTGTCTACGTCTCAAAAAATAGGAGCTGTTGCTCTTGGAGGAGCTGGCGGTGAACTTATGGTTGCCGATGTAGAAGATATTGGAACAATAGGAGATGCATTCGAAGCTGGTCCAACAGAACTAGATCGAAATGTAGAAGCAGATCCACAAGCTGATGCACAAAGAAAATTATTAAACAGATTAAAATTTAGTGCTGAGGGAATTCCTTTAACAGGAATAGTGTTTGGTACCGGACATGCATTAAAAAACTTGGCTCGTCGTGGCAAAGAGATGGCTTATAGTAGTGATAAGCTAATGAGAACTTTTGATAAAATAGGTTCTTATTTCAGACCTAGAGGAAGTAAACCTCAAGAACTATTTTTAGGAATGAGAAAAGAAAAAGGAAGACTCATGGCTGATACTAATTATGCCATGGAGCAAGTTAAACGTATAGATAAAGAAGTAAATCAAATGTTTCCTTATACAAAAACTTTTTTAAATAAAACTACAGATGAAAATAGAGGTAAATTTTTAAAAGAAATAAATGATTTAATGTTTGAAGGAGATTTAAAAAAAGAAATACCTGAAGCAGGTTTAAAAACTTTTATGAAGTCAGCTAAAAACATGAAAGCTTCTAATAAAAATATAAATAATTTATTAACTTCTGTAAGAAGTGTTAGACAGAAATTTAGTGATCTTATGGATATTACAGCTCAAGGTCCTGTAGGAATGACTGCAGCTGCTGGTAAAAAACTACAAGTTGATCTTAAAGAACTAATGGGGAATAGAGTTAAGAACTATCTAGGAACTACATATAAAATATTTCAAAACACAGACTACAGTTTTTATCAAAGATACAAACCTACAGATGAAGCGGTCTTTAAAGCAAGAGAATTATTTAAAAGATACGCATCTAAAAACAACAACCCTATTACAGATGAAGAAGCAGAAATGCTTGTTAATGATGTTTTAAGACAAGCCAAAGCATACAACCCTAAAAGTAAATTACCTACGTTTGAATATGATAATCTAGCACAAGGAGCCAGTACACCTACAAATATAAAAACATTTGCTCAAACTTTATCAAAAGAATTACCTGATGGATCAAAAGAATTACAAGTTATAGGTAGAGGTAGTAAAATATTTAGAGATTTGTTTGGTGAAGTAGAAGATGCCAGACATTCTATCTTTGAAGGAATGAATCGACTTGGAACAATTGCTAGAAAAAATCAAATGTTCGATGAGATTTTAGATGTAGATGCTGCTTTAAAAGAAGCTGCAACTAGCGCGACGCCGCCAGGATCGAGAGGCTTTTTCTTTTCAGAGCCTTTAGCAGCTAAAAGAGCTTTACCTAATCAAGAGATTGTAAAAATAGATCCTTATGTACAAGAATATTTTACTGATGGAGTTTTAATTAATAGACTTCAAGGTTCATATACAACAAAAGATATAGCTGAAGCATTTGGTAACGCTGCTAAAGTATCACAATTTATGAGAGGAGAAGCTGGAAATAAATTTGCTCGAACTGCTTCTTATGCATATAGAAATTTATTCTTAACACCAAAAGCAGGATCTCAATATGCTAAAACTGTTTTATCTATACCAACACACTTTAGAAATTTCTTTTCTTCTTCTGCTTTTGCATTAGCCAATGGTGCATTATCTAATCCTGTTTTAATGGTTAGAGGATTTAATCAAGCAAGAAAAACTTTAAATCTAGGACTAAGAGATCCTAAAGCCATGGAATATTATAGAGAGTTATTAGAACTTGGTGTTACTAATACCAACACAAGAATGGGTGACCTTCAAAACCTAATGAGAGATGCAAAAATATTTGAATCTGGAAACATCGCAACAGACTCAGTTTTAAAACCAATGATGAGATCATTAGGTAAGCTTGGTGCTTCTACAGTAAGAGGCGCAAGAAAAGTGAGTAAAACAATGCAAGACGCATACATAGCTGAAGATGATTTTTGGAAAGTAACTATGTATGAAGTAGAGAAACTAAGAAGAGCAGCAAAGTATGCAAAAGCTGGTATTAAAAGAACTCCACAACAATTAAAAGAAGAAGCTGCTGATATAGTTAGAAACACAATACCTAACTATGCCTATGTTGGTGACTTCGTAAGAACAATGCGTGCTACTCCTTTTGGTAATTTTATGTCATGGCCATCAGAAATATTTAGAACCGGTGGTGGTATATTTGATCAAGTAATAAAAGATATAAAAGATCCTGTAACAGGTAGTTTAAATTATTTTAAAAGTACAAACCCAATGAAGAGTATTGGCCTTTCAAGAGCGGTAGGTGCAGGTGCAGCTATGGGAGCTATTCCATATGGAATTGTGAAAGGATCACAAGCTATCTTTGGAGTATCAGATGAAGAAGCTGCAGCAGCAACTAATTTAGGTGTAGCTCCATGGTCAAAAAATTCACAAAACATTTTTGTTAGAGATCCTGAAACAGGAGAATTATATTACAGTGACTGGAGTCATAATAATGTTTATGACACGTTAACAAGACCTTTTCAAACATTGATAAGAAATATTCAAGAAGGTATAGAGAGTGAAGATGTTTTATCAAAAGGATTCTATAAAGGACTTACAGAATCTGCAGCTGAAACAGCTAACCCATTTATTGGTGAGTCTATCTTTACAGAAGCATTTAATGACATATGGTTTAGAAAAGGAAGAACTAAAGAAGACAAAGAGCTTTACACAGAACAAACACCAAAGCATGAAAAATTTTCTAGAATATTAAAACATCTAGCAGAAACACAAGCTCCTCAATATAAACAATTCTTAAGAGTGTATGATTCAGCAACAGGTCAACCTGATTCTAATGGAGATGTTGTTGAAATACCTAAATCACTTGCAGGTGTTTTTGGTTTTAGATTAATGAAAATCGATCCGCAACAAGCTTTAGGATATAAAATTAATCAATACCAAGGAGGTCTACGTAATGCTAGAAAAGAATTTACTGGTGGTGAAGAAGGAGTAATTAAAGTAGGAAAAACTCCTGAAGAAGTAATTGAAAGATATTACGTAGCTAACGAAGCATTGTTTAAAGTTAAACAACAAATGGCAAAAGATATAGCTGATGGAAAAACGTTAGGACTAAGTGCTGGTTTCTCCTCAGATCTATTTAGAAAACGTGGATTAAAAAAAGATTATAACGCTTTAATTAATGGGTCCTTTGATCCTTACTATCCAACAAAAGGAACTCAAAACGCTTTTTATGATCTAGCAAGAAGAACAGGTCAACCAGATCATTTTAAACAAGCACAAGGAGTTATAAATCTAATGAATAATGCATTTTCTAAATTAAGTTTAAATGGTGACTGGACATTTACACTAGCTGACTTTATGCCTCCTAAAGGATCTTATGATTATGAAGACGAGAAAGCTGCAATTAAAGCTTTGACACCACCATTAAAAGAACAGCCTAGAGTAGATGCAGCTATTGTAGACCCACAACAAGGACTTAATACAATGCAAAGTGGGTTGACACAAGTTGAGCAAGGTTTATTATCAGAAGAGGAAAAAATGATGAGACTTAAACAAAGAGGACTGGCATAATGCCTTTTCAATCAGAAAAACAAAGACGATATTTATGGGCCAACGAGCCAGAGATTGCTCGTGACTGGACCGATACCTATGGCAGTGGAATTGGTAAAGCTTTAGGTGGAAGGATTCCTTTCGCTTTAGGTAGCAGCGATGAAATAATTGAAACTCAATCTGATATAGGTAATCAAATAGCCTATAAACCGAATAGTAATAAAGATAAAATACTGAAAAGCTTATTCGAGATGAAAAGTACCTATGGTGAGACGCCAGCGTATCGACAACAGTTACAAAAAGATTGGGACAATCATATAAAAACAGGCGAGCCACTTTCTTTACCTAAAGAAGAATATTCAGGTGTAAAAGGATTTACTGCTTTAAACGATCCTTATGCAGACTTAGAAGGACTCACAGCTGACGCTGGTAACGTTATGAGTGATACGCAATATGCGACTGTTATGGACGAGATATTAAGAGATCCTAGTGAAATAGCTGAAGATCTTTATGATAGCAATTTCCGTTATGTTGACCAACAAATCCCTGGAATAAATGAACCAAAAATTCCAACCGACGAAGTTCCACCAACGAGCCAAAGATATAACGAATATAACCAAAACCGAAACATGGGTACGCTAGAGCAAGGTATAGGTCAAGCCTTTGCAACTGATGATACAGATGATGATCTTAAAGCATTATCTTATGCAGTAGAACCGCCGGAGCAACAAAGTGTTCTTACAAATTTCTTAGATCGAATCTTACCTAACAGAACTAAATTAACACCGGCCGATCGAAGAGGAAATGAAGCTTTTCTTTCAAATCAAATGATGAGTATTCCCTCGGAATATCGAAATGTAGGAATTGATAACACTGGAAGAATGGTCGGAGGATTATTCGCCGGTAAAAATGCACCAGGTAGTTCTATGTTTGGATCTGCTAATGTAAAAGAGATGGCACAAAAATGGGCGCAAAAAAATCAACATAGACAATATAAGACTCCTAAGATGCAAGCAAAACAAGAAGCCATAATAAATATAGCCACAGGAGGTAGAGACCCGGATCAGGGTAATACAGTTACCGGGCATGGAAAAAGTGGAATGGGTAGAGATAGATCTGAATTGATGGCTCGAGGAGGTCTTCTAAGAAGGGGGTATAGCACAGGTGGAATAACACGCTTGCTACCTGGAAAATATGAGTAAGACTAACGCACTACAAAGAATAGAATCTCATGAAAAGCTTTGCAGAATTATGCAAAAATTAACACATAAAAAAATTCATCAAATAGAAGAACGTATCAAACGACTTGAAAAAATCATGATCAGTTGTGCGGGAGCTTTAATTGCTGCAATGGGTTTTTTAATATATACTTTATTAAGTCACATTCAATTTTAAATTAAATCAAAATCAAATCCTACAATTCTTTTGGGAGTACTAATTGTATTAGGCTCTGTATGGTGAATTATAAATCTAGGTACAATTACAATATCCCCTTCTTTTGCTGGAGGTTTAAATAATACACTTTTATCTCTCTCATTATTCCAGGGTTGCAAGTAAATTGTAAGTGGATGATTTTTATGCATACTTAAATATAGAATAGCAGCATACCCAGCTGAACCATGATTGTGGGGGAGATGATGATCTCCTTTTTTGTAAGTCACTGACCAGGCATTAGCCAAAGAAATTTTAGAAGCATACTTGTCAGATATTAATTTAAACTCATCTCTAAATATATTTTGAAGTGGTAATCTAATATCAGCAGTATCTCTATTAGAGAAAAAATTTCTATTTCTAGTTTCAGGAAAACTTTTTAATGCTTTTTCCATTTCTTTCTTTTTTCTTTTAAAGTCTGGACATTCAATTTTAAAAGCTTCTATCTTAAATACAGGTTCTATATAATATTTTATATCCATTGTTTTAATTCTTCACCCATTATTTGAGTAGCTATATTTACTTTAGAACGTAAGCATTTTACAATCTTATGATCAATTGTATCTTCTGCCATGATATCAATATATGTCATTGATTTTAATTGTCCTATTCTGTCTATTCTAGCTTCTGACTGCATTCTTTTTTCTAGGTCGTAACCATTAGAATAATATATCATAGTAGAAGCTCCTGTCAAAGTGATACCATATCCTCCTGTTTGTGGGGTTCCTACCAGGAATCTTACTGGAGAATCGGGGTCATTAATTTTTTTGATTGCTTCTTGTCGGTCATCAGTTGAAGTATCTCCATAATAAGTCATTACTGAATTATTTCCATATTCTTTTTTAATAGCTTCAACTATTTTTTTTATATCATATCTATAGTGGGCCCAAATGATAGCTTTGCCTTCCACTTCATCGAGTATATCCATAAGTTGATTAATACGATTATTTTTTATTTCTTGTATCTCTCCATCATCAGATGTGAAATGACCACATGTAATTTGATGTAGCCTCATGAGTTGAGTAATTACAGTGGCTGTAGAAACCATTTTATTATTTAATACTGCAAGAGCTGTTTGTTTCATTTGTTTATAAACACGTTTTTGATCATCAGATAATTCTATGGTTCGCTTTATATATGTTTTAGGAGGTAAATCTAAACAATCATCTTTCAATACTCGATATGAAAAAGGTTTTATCTTATCTGATAGTTCAGCTAAATTTCTATAACCAACAACAATCTCAACTTGTCTACCATTAACTTGAATTTTTCTACATACAGCATATCGTGTTCTAAAAGAATAATAAGAACTTTGATCTAATAACCAGGGATCTAAAAATTGACATTGAGAAAATAAATCTAATGGTGATTTAGTGACAGGTGAACCTGTAAGTATACGTCTGTACTTACAATATTTTCTTAAACCTAAAATATTTTTAGTTCTTTTAGCCGCAGGGTTTTTTATGGTAGTAGACTCATCAACTCCTATCAAAGCTTTATGACTCATTAAAAATTTTGTAGCAAATTGTAGACCTTTCTTGGTAGAGAAAGCTTCAACATTCATAAGTAAAATATGAAGTCGTGCTCCTGTTTCAAACATAGGCTTTAGGTCTTTTGCATTAGGATCAGTCCGCCAAAGACCAACTCTTTTCTCTATATATTCAGGCATATGTTCAGGTATTTCAACATCATACCAGTTTTTATAGACACCTTTAGGCGCAATAATTAAAGCACTATCTATCTTGCCATTGTTATATAACAACGCAATATTATCAATTAGTACTTTAGACTTACCAGTACCCATTTCCATGAAGTACGCGAAAACCTCTTTGTCCCAAGACATTTCAAGCGCTGTCTCTTGATGAGCAAAAGGCTTGCTTTTATATTTATAATGCATAATATGTTTCTACTTTCTATTGAAAGCGTATATATTACATGTTATAAAATGTCAAGAAGGAAATATTATTAATGCAACTTACAAGTCAGACTAAAACAACTGACACTAAACCTATCGTATATGTAATTCAAGATATTCCTGGTTCAAAAATGGGTACTCCTAAAATAAATATTATTGGAGCTACACAATTCGGCAAGTTAAAAGTACTACTACCTGAAAATTCACAGATTATATTAAGTCCAAATTATGTCGTGACCACACTTCGGACAGCTTTAAAAGACTATACAATAAGAGATTATTTACTACTTACAGGCGATCCTGCCATAATTGGGGTAGCATGTTCTTTAGTATCGGACCTAACTAATGGAAAATACAACCTATTAAAATGGGATAAACAGGAAAGGAAATATTATCCAGTAGAAATAAATTTAAAAGGGAGTTGACAATTAATATAATAACCTATATATAGAAAGATAAGAAAGTTATGACAAAAATAGATTTTGAAAACGATAGAATGCAATCTGTGGAACAAATAGATTCCGCTAAAAGATTGTCAGATAAAATTTTAGAACTTAAAGATTTAGAAGATGAGATTCAAAACGCTGAAGAATCTTTAAAAAAATTAAAAGCAAAAGCAAACGTCGTATCGCATACTGAAATTCCTGCGATGATGGATGAAATGCAAATTACAAAATTAAAGCTGAAAGATGGTGAGTCCGTAGAAGTTAAAAAAATATATGGCGCCTCTATTCCTAAAGATCAACAGGATGCAGCTTTTAACTGGCTTCGTAGCAATGGCTTAGGGGATATCATTAAAAACGATATCACTGTTACCTTTGGTAAAGGCGAAGACAACAAGGCAGCATCATATGCTGAACTTGCAAAGGGTCAAGGATTCGAACCGGTCCAGAAAATTGGGGTGAATCCTATGACTCTCAAAGCATTGGTCAGGGAACGATTACAATCTGGACAAGATGTTCCGGCTGACCTTTTTAAACCGTTTGAGGGTAACCAAACAAAAATAACGCGACGATAAAAGGAGAAACGCGAAATGAGTAACGAGAAACAAGTAGCAACAAGAAAGGAAGCTGGCCTTCCATCTGCGTCATTATTTGAAGCAGATGCACAGCTAGGTTTTGAGAACGTGAAGACAGATAGTCTGGCTCCACCAATCTTAAAACTTTTACAAAACGGATCGGCGGAAGCACAAAAGCGTAATCAAAATTACGTAGAAGGTGCTGAACCTGGTATGTTTTTAAATACTGTCACGAAACAGTTATATAATGGAGATAAAGGAATACAGGTTATTCCTTGTTATTATAGACTGGAGTACCAAGAATGGGCAGATTATGGAACGGGTTCTGGAAGACCTGAACAAATCTATCCTGACACCTCAGATGTTTTAGACAAAACAACTAAGGGTCCTGATGGTAAAGATAGATTACAGAATGGAAACTACATCTTAACTGTAGGTCAACACTTTGTGATTATCTTGGGACCAAATGGTTCTGAAACTGCAATGATATCTATGAGTTCTTCTCAAGGTAAAATTAGCAGAAAATGGAACTCCATGATGAAGTCTATTAATTTAGATGGTAAGAATGGGTCTTATACTCCACCTTCGTTTAGCCATATTTATAAATTATCTTCTGTATTAAATACAGGTAAAGGTAATCAATGGTACGGCTACGCGGTTGAAAAAGTTGGACAATTAGAAGATGCGAAGATGTATGAACGAGCGAAAAAGTTCTACACTAGCTTCGCTAAAAGAGGCTAATATTTCTGATGGGCGCCAGAGATGGCGCCCATTTTTTAGGTGGACATGACAGAACAAGAATTAGATAAATTTATAGATATATTTTCAGGCTCATTTAGTGCCTATGGACAAACTCGAAAAACACAAGAGTTTGATGACCGAGGTAAAAACAAAACTAAATCTTTCATAATTAAAAAAGCTCCAAGTATACAAATGTTCAGAGACCATTTGGAAGGCACTGATCCTGCTCTCGGTATTATTCCAATCAATGAAGATAACAAATGTAGATGGGCGTGTATTGATATTGATTTATATACAGGCTTTGATCACCAAGCACTTATTAAAAAAATAAAAGAAAACAAATTTCCCTTAACTGTATGCAGATCAAAATCTGGAGGAGCACATGTCTTTTTATTTACCAGTGAATTTACACCAGCAGTTTTATTAAGAAACAAACTAAAAGAAATGGCTGCAATCTTAGGTTATGCTAATGCAGAAATATTTCCCAAACAAAATAAAGTTGATATGCAAAAAGGAGGAACAGGTAGTTTCTTAAATCTTCCTTACCATAATGCAAAGATGACAATACGTTATGCTATTAAAGAAGATGGATCAGCTATGACTTTGAATGAATTTTTTAACGAATATGATAAAGTAAAACTCTCAGCGATTCAACTAGGAAATTTAAAATTAAAAGAAGAAAAAGTTGATGACTTATTAAAAGGTGCCTCTCCTTGTTTAGTTGCATTAGCGGAACAAGGTATACCGAATGGTCAAAGAAATAATGCCATGTATAATTTTGGCGTTTATGTAAAGAAAAGATTTCCTGGGTCCTGGTCATTAGAAATATTTAAATATAATGATACATACTGTAAACCACCACTAGATAAAAAAGAAATAGACACAATAATTAAATCTATTGATGGAAAAGATTATCAATATAAATGTAAAGATGAACCTATTGCTTCATTTTGTAATGCTAAAAAATGTGTGCTTCAAGAATTTGGTATTGGTGATGATGAAGTTCCAGGTGTAACAGAAATAAAAGAGATACAAAAATATGATTCAGATCCACCTTTATACTATGTGACTATTAATGATGAACAAGTTGAAGTTGACTCATCAGAATTACATGAACCAGATAAATTTTCTTTAAAATGTTTAGAACAAATTGATCAAGCGATGCCACCAGTTGGCAAACTAATTTGGAGAAAGGCAATAAACAAATTACTTAAAGATACCATTCCTATTGAAGCTCCACAGTCTACAAAAATTGATACACAACTAACAGAATTATTAGGGGATTATATAAATAAAATACCTGGTAAGGACTGGAAAGATATTCTTCGAGGTCTATCTTATACAGAAGATGGAGTAAGTTATTTTAAATTCAAAGACTTCTGGAAATTTATAATTAGATCAAAGTCATGGCCTGATAAACAATATCCAAAACAAAAAACTGCAAGACTCTTAGAAGTATTATTTGAAGCCGAAGAAGTACCAGGGAAAATAAATAATAAGAGCGTGAGATATATGTCTCTTAAAACACTTAAATTAGATAAACCGAATACAAGAAAAGATAAAATGAAGGAGCCTCCGTTTGCATAGAATTATTATACCGGGTCCTCCAGGTACCGGTAAAACGCATAGGCTTATGTATTACTTGGATGAAGAATTAAAAAAAACTGAAGCGGATAAGATTGCATATATTGCTTTTAGTAATGCTGCAGTAGAAGAAGCAGATAGAAGAATTAATAATGATAATGTATATGTGAGCACCATGCATTCTATGGGTACTCACGAACTTGGAATTACTACAAAGACACAATTATTAAAGAACGAGAAATGGAAAGGTTTTAAAAACTTTTCTAGGATATGTGCAAACTTATCTTTTGAATCCCGTATAAACGAAAATGGTTATGTAGAACATACAAACCCCCATATGAAAATTATTGAGTATGCGAGAAATAAAAAAATATCTTTAGAAGAAGCAGCCATACAATTAGATTTACATTACTCGGGAGATATCTGGTTAACAGAACAAATAAATGAAGATTTAAAAACTTATAAAGCTAGCACAGAGATGATTGAATACTCTGATATGATTTCAAAGTTTGTCGAGGAGGATAAATGTCCACCACTTCATGCTGTCTTCCTCGATGAAGCCCAAGACCTAAGTCCTCTGCAATGGGATATGTTCTTTTACATAGAAAGTAAGTGTGCTCGTTCATACATTGCAGGGGACGATGATCAAACTATCTATACCTTTCAAGGTGCAGATCCAAAGATATTTATAGATTTAAAAGGAGAGAAAGATCCACAAATACAATCAAGAAGAGTTCCCAGAAAGATACATGCATTAGCTGAATCTATTTTTCCACATATGACAGAACGTTTGGACAAAGAATGGAAACCAAGAGATGCTGAAGGTCAGGTTTTTGAAGATGTAATAGTTCAAGATTTAGATTTTACTAAAGGCAACTGGATGATTCTAACCAGAACAAACAAAATGTTAGAACCTTTACGTGAGCATATGTATAGAATTAATCAAAGGTTTGAAGCTAAGCATCAAGAGATTTTACCTAAAAGAATGCTTAATGCATATAGAGTTTGGATAAGATTAAACCAAGAGGCTTTTGTAAATAAAGAAGATGTAAAAGATTTATGGGACTACTTAACTGTAAAACAAGGACACTTAACTAGAGGTTATGCTGGTGGAAAAACTTTAGAAACAATAACTTCAATAGATTTAGAAGGACTAAGAGCTGAACACGGGTTGCTAGCAGCGGGGAACTGGGAGCTTTTAAATTTTCCAGACTCAAGTAAAGACTACATTAGAAGCATTCTAAAGAGCGGTGATGATCTAATGAAACCTGCAAGAATAAAATTATCTACAATACATGGTGTAAAAGGAGAAGAGTGCGACAATGTCGTTTTGCATACTGACCTTGAGAGAATCATATATGAATCAGCGCAAAAGAATGCTGATTCAGAACATCGTTTATTTTTTGTAGGAATTACTAGAGCTAAAGAAAATTTGTATTTGGTTCAACCCACATATGAATATCAATATAATATTGGAGCACCCATTGTATGAAAAAGAAAAGTGTATGGGATAAACAGATTGGAGGAAAACACTATCGAACTTTAAAAATTCAGCCGAGTAAATTTGTAGTCGAGAATAAATTGCTTTTCCCTGAAGGATCAGCTATAAAGTATATCTGTCGACATTCACATAAAGGAGGAAAGGAAGATTTACTAAAGGCTATACATTTTATTGAAATGATTATTGAAAGAGATTACAAATGAAAATACCGTATGTAGATTATAATCAATTTTATCCTAAAAATATTCCTGAATGTGAAGAAACATGGGCGCCTAAGGAATTAAAACTAATTAGTAAGTTAAACAAATTTGTTAAAGGTAAAGTTGAAGGAAACTATTGTTATAAACACGGTACTGTTCTTGAAGAAAAAACTAAACCTGTAAAAGAAAGATCTTGGAAAAGACAATATTTAAGAGAAGCTGTAGCAGGATGTAAACAAGGTTTAGAAATAGGATTTAATGCAGGACATAGCTCAGCTATTATTTTAATGGCTAATGATCAAATAATTTTAAACTCAATTGATATCTGTCGATACAAATACACTGTTAACACAGCTAGGTTTATGTATAAGTATTGGAAAGGTAGATTTGGTTTTTATGCAGGGTCTAGCCAAGCAGTAATAAAAAAATATGATTTTCCAAATTTAGATTTTATCCACGTTGATGGTGGTCATGGTGTTGCCGATTTTTATTTTGATATTGATTTTTGTGAAAGAAATTTAAAGCCTGGTGGGAAAGTAGTAATAGATGATGCTTATCTACCAGACTATATGAAATATATTGGTTATAAATTACAACAAAAAGTTTTTGCTTTACCTAAAGATGTAAGAAAATCTTCCGGAGAAAATTTATTGTTAATAAAATTATGATGTTTGAAGCACAAAAAGAATGGAGTTGCCCAGAAGAATTTCCTGATTTAAGTCATGCAAAATATATTGCTATTGACTTAGAAACTAAAGACCCGGAACTTAAGTCTAAAGGTTCAGGAGCTATACAAGGAGAGGGTGAAATTGTAGGTATCGCTGTAGCTGTTGAAGGATGGTCAGGTTATTATCCTATTGCGCATGAAGGCGGAGGAAATTTAGATAAAAGAATTGTACTCGAATGGTTTAAAAAAGTTTGTGCTACAGATGCAATAAAAATATTTCATAATGCTATGTATGATGTTTGCTGGATTAAAGCATACGGCATACCTGTAAATGGACATATTATGGATACTATGGTTATGGCCTCTTTAATTGATGAGAATAGATTATGGTACACCCTTAACAGTATATCATTTGATTATTTAGGAGAAGTTAAAGATGAAAAAACATTAACTGAAGCAGCAGAGTCATGGGGAGTAGATCCTAAAAAAGAATTATATAAATTACCAGCAATGTATGTAGGTAACTATGCAGAGAAAGATGCAGTATTAACTTTAGAATTATTTAAACATTTATCCAGAGAACTTAGAAAACAAAACTTAACTGAAGTGTTTGATTTAGAAACACAATTATTTCCATGTTTAATTGAAATGAAATTTAAAGGCGTTCGGGTTGATATCGAATGCGCTCATAAATTAAAAGAACAGCTGTCCACACAAGAAAAACAATTATTATTAGACATAAAAAAAGAAACACAATTAGATTGTCAAATATGGGCTGCAAGATCGATTGCCAAAGTTTTCGACAAATTGCAACTGCCTTATACCAGAACTTTAAAAACTCAGTCACCATCATTTACTAAAAACTTTCTTTCCACTCATGAACATCCTTTAGTTAAGAAGATAGCAAAAGCTCGAGAAATAAACAAGGCTCATACAACTTTTATTGATACAATTATAAAACATCAACATAAAGGTAGAATCCATGCTGATATAAATCCAATACGATCTGATCAAGGAGGGACGGTAACAGGTAGATTTAGTTATTCAAATCCAAACTTACAACAAATCCCTGCTAGAAATAAAGATCTAGGACCAATGATTAGATCATTATTTATTCCAGAAGAAAATCATAAATGGGGTTGTTTTGATTACTCACAACAAGAACCAAGACTTGTTGTACACTATGCAGCTTCAACTGAACCTATTTGCTTTGATGAATCTGTAACCAATATTGTAGATCGATTTAATAAGAACGATGTAGACTTCCATCAAACCGTAGCTGATATGGCTAACATATCTAGAACTCAAGCCAAAACAATTAATCTAGGATTGTTTTATGGAATGGGTAAAGCAAAACTACAAGCAGAACTTGGACTAAACAAAAGAGAAGATGCAGAAGATTTATTTAATCAGTATCATCAAAACGTTCCTTTTGTTAAAGACTTAATGAATTACACATCTAGACAAGCACAAACATCAGGATCCATTGGAACTTTATTAGGACGTAGATGTAGATTTACTAAATGGGAACCAAATCAATTTGGTATGCATAAACCTATGGGTTTTGAAGAAGCTGAAAGAACCTATGGAAGAGGCAGAATTAGAAGAGCGTTTACTTACAAAGCTTTAAATAAATTAATACAAGGATCAGCAGCCGACATGACAAAAAAAGCTATGTTAGATTTATATAAAGAAGGAGTTGTTCCTCATATACAGATTCATGATGAACTAGATATTTCTATTGAGTCAGATGAGAAAGCTAAAAAAATAATCGAAATTATGGAAAATGCCGTTAAGCTAAAAGTACCTAATAAAGTTGATTATGAATCAGGGAAAACGTGGGGAGATATTTATGATTAAAACTCATGATAATTTTTTATCAAATGATATATCTCAATTAGCTTATAATATGGTGATACGATCTTTCTATAAAATAGGGTGGGATGATAGTGCAGAGCCACAACATAAAGCTTATCAAAATTTATATAGTGATTATAGTTTTGAAGATGTAAAAAAATTAAAAATGTTAGGTCCTATATTGGAGAAAGTAAAACCTTACAAACTTAACATAGATAATTATAAAAACTGTGTTGTTAATTTAACAAAACCTTTAGATGTAAATTTTATTCATATACATCCAAATCAAGTAGTTGCTTTATATTACACAAATTTAACGTGGAATCCTGAGTGGGGAGGAGAGACTTTATTCTATGAAAAAAATAGAAAAGATATTCGTTTTTCCAATGCTTATGTTCCTAACAGATTAGTCATTTTTGATGGTGGAATACCCCATACAATTAAGGCCCAAAATTTGATTGGACCTTCATATCGTTTTACGATAAGTTTCTTTTTTAATAGGAATATGGTAGGTTAAAAACAGGAGGAAACATGGAAACATTAAAACACTTATGGACAGATCATAAAAAAATCTGTATTGGAGCCGGTGTAGTACTTGTTATTTTAATAATCGCAGCACTATAGGAATTTATGTTGAATGGCTTATCTGAACGCAAACATTCCTGCGACGTATGCGCAGGTAAGGAGAGAATATCTCTATGACCTTTCCGGACATGTGGGAGAAGCTGAAGACTGTGTCATCTTTGGGATGGCATCAATTTCAGGGAAAGCTATCCTCTTTCATGCAATTATGGAAAATGGAGCGGTATTCTACCGTTTGCCAATCTCTGCATTTATACAAAGAGGATTTGATGTCAAAAAAGTTCCTAGGATGCGACTTGATGAGTTGGAGCTTTGGAATTCTTTTAGTTATTATCCTAGTATTCATACTTTTGATATCCTTTTAGGCCAATCAGGAAAATATATAGGAAAAGATAAGCAATGGTATCACGGTACCTATCTTTTCACGGTTGACTGGGCTCACCCAGAGAGTAATATAGTAGATACGGATCATTCCGAAATACCGCACGAGCATAAGTGCGCACACATACTTGCCTTAAACAATGGTAATTATGCGGCTCAGCCAAACAATCGCCTTATATGGAGTATACCATCTTTAACAGTAAAAGATGAAGTTCCAGATTGGAAAGTACAAACTTCAGATTGGAGTGTTGAGGATACTAGTAAATGGAAAACAGAAGATACGGATAAGTACTTCTACGGAATTGAGGAAAAGGAAAAAAGTACATCCGAACTTTTACAAGAGGGTATGGATCTACAAATAAAAGAGGAAGAAAATGATTAAAAACTGGTGGAAAAAAGTTAAAGAATGGTTCTGGAGAGATTTTTATGGAAGGGACTAAATGTAAAGATTGTTTTTGTAATTGTCATTGTAGTGTGAGCGCACATTCAGATGCGAATGGTGTATGTGCTTGCAGTAAATGTAATTGTAATCCTCAAGGAACTAAAGTAAACAACGATGAGTGTCTCTCATGTCAATAAACGAAAAACAAACTTGCAGTACGCATACCAAAGAAAAAGAAAAATCAGGTATATGTTGTCGCGTAAAAGACGAGCAAGAAAACGCAGAAGCGTTAACGTATGAACACTCTCTAAAAAGTTTGTCTATATATGAGTTAGCTCAGACAAACCCAACTAAAAAATATAGAGAATTAGAACAAATGAAAAGGGAACAAAATGAATAAATTATATTTAGTTCTTGCATTATTATTTGCATTAAGCGCCTGTTCGGTAGGCAAAAAATGTACCTATACACAAGATGGAACAAAACTCTCATCTTATGTATGGTTTTATAGTGGTGACAAGCCAATTGATTTAGATAAAAACAATTGTAACTAAACCAAAAAGAATAAATATGCCCCGTTTTCCTTACGATATCCAAATGGCTAGTATGTTCATCTTTATTACGTTATACTTACTTATGGATATTTTATTTTAATGCCAAGACCAGTTAGAAAATGGATAGTTAGATTAAGAATGTGGTATGCTGACGTTAGAGGACACCACGGACATAAATGGAACTATGAACCATCCGAACATTATATGGGTAGACACCCAAACAAAAGGAACTAAAAATGAAGCTAGGACCCGAACAAAGCGTCCAGATGCCGATGAAGACCGTGATCTCTTTGATCGTAATGGTCGCACTCGGGACCTTCGGATTTTTTCAAATTCAAGAGAAATTAAATCAGCACTCAACTAAAATAGAGATTATGGAAAAGGATTTAACGATTAATACTGATTTTAGAATAAAATGGCCTCGGGGTCTATTAGGAAGTCTTCCGGCCGATTCGGAACAATTTTTGTTGATCGAGGATCTTTATAAATCCACCGAGAAATTACAGGATGCTCAAGAAGCTGGTATGCACAACACAGTCAACATAGAACGATTACAAAAAGACGTAGAAAAAATACTCCGTGATATCGAGAAATTAAAAGATGCGAGTAGAGAAATGAAATTTAGTAACGGAAATGGAGTACAACACTAATGAAGGAAAATCTTTTAAAACTTACACAAAAAATCACAACTTGGCATGAAAGTATGTTTAAATATCTTACTCTAAAATCTAAAACTAGTGTATTTTTTACATGGTTATTAGTTTTTATTTGTCTCTATGAAATCTTTGAACATATTATTATACCTATATTTTTAATTTGGTGGGGGTTACAATAATGGAAGTCGTAGTAGCTCTTTTAATGTTCGTAAATTTTGAAATTAAGGAACATAGAATCCAACCCTCAATGAGTGTTTGCCTTCGTGGAAAACGTCAGGCAGAGAGAACCCATTCAGATACGGTCCAATATAAATGTATTAGAACTAAAGCGGAGGTGAAAACAAATAAGGATGGCTCAAAATACATCACGAAAATTGTTCTGGATTAAATGGATCATGGGAATTTTAATTGGAATCTCTGTAGGAATTGTTATAGGTTTCAGCGTCTATCATTATTTCTTTATGGATAAATTTAGTTGTTGTGGAATATATGGTTAAAGCAGATTATCAAGAAATAATTTCAGAGTATAAAGAACAGGTCAGAGTTCTTAAAGAACAGGTCAATGAATTAACGGACGCCTGTAAGGCTAAAGATTCAGCCTTGAAAAGATCCTTACAAAAATTAGAATATACAACAGATGATTTAGATAAAGCTAACGAAGAGATACTAGTTAAGGAGAAAAAAAATGAGTCTGACGAAAAACTTTAGCTTAATAGAACTGACAAAAAGTCAAACCGCGATAAGAAAAAACATCGATAATACACCTGAACCCCACCATCAGGAAAACCTGAAATTGCTCTGTGAGAACGTCCTACAGCCTGTTAGAGACCACTTTAACTGCGTAGTTAGCATTTCTAGCGGATTTCGCTCTGGGGCGCTTTGTGAGGCCATCGGCTCAAAAATGACGTCGCAACATGCAAAAGGAGAAGCGGCGGACTTCGAAATCTTTGGAGTATCTAATAAAGACTTAGCAGATTATATTCACTTTAATCTAAACTATGACCAGCTCATTCTCGAGTACTGGAATGAATCCGATCCCAATTCGGGATGGGTGCACTGCAGTTATCGCGAAGGAGACAATCGAAGACAATATTTAAAAGCTTACAAAGAAGATGGGAAAACAAAATACGAGGCATTAGCTTAATGGTAAAAGAAATTAAATTAGGTCCAATAGATACAGTGTATGGAAAATGTCCAACCTGTAATAGAAACTCTTTACTGATTGCAATCGTAACTGATTTTTATAAATGTACAAATTGTGGAGAAGACATCAAACAATATGTAAATGGTTCTATTAGATATATGAAGACAAGTAATTTTTCTAAAAATGAAACTGTTAAGCTATGAGTCGTAATCCCTTCGCTAGAATTTTAAAAGAATTTAAACACAGAGTATTTAAAAATAAAAAGAAGTATACGCGTAAGGTGAAGCATGGGAAAAAGACATCAATTCGGGGTTAATACTTACAAGAAAAAAACAAAACCTAAAATTGGACGTCATAAAAAACGTATGAATAAGAAAGAGAAAAAAAATTATAAAAAATCGCGCGGCCAGGGTCGTAGTTAGACAATGCGATATAAATATACTATAACTAAAGAAGGTGGCGAGACAGAAGAAATGGAAGCAATGAGCTGGAAAAAATTATTTAAAAGTTTAATGGTAAAGTATTCTGATTTTAGTGGATGGGTTTCTTATTTTAATAAGAAAGGTCATCAACAATCAAGACATTTTATAAAGGGAAAAGAAATTAAAAAATGAAAATTATTATGATTCTAGGTACGGGAGTCCTTCTTAATTTTCCTATGGATGAAAGAGTTAAACCCGACTGTTTTAGTCAGGGTTATGCCATTATCCAAAAGATAGCAATCTATTATGGACCTGAGGACAGAGGCGCGGGTCAAGGTTGGGTTTTAAAAAATTCCCGTGTTCCTATTGGAGTAGGAGGATGGTATTGCGAGTGACCCCTATATTTACACAAGGTATTTACTTTGCAAGAAAGATAGATCTACCTCATAAAGATATTCTAGAAAGAGTTAAAAATTTAAAATGGAACAAAGTTATTCCTCAAACATCTAGTTATGACAGCAGACAATTAATAACAGAATCAAATCATATTCTAAGTATAATGCCTGGCGGAAACTCTTTAAAAAAAATTATAGAAAAACATGTAGCAGAAGCTATAGATAACTTTGGTTATGATAGTAAATTTAAAACAGCAACTAGTTGGGCTAATTGTATTAAGCCTAATAATATAAGTGAATTTCATAATCACAAAAACTTTTGGTTAAGTGCTGTGTATTATCCACATGGTGCACAAGAAGATAACTTTTCTATTATATTCAAGAAACATGACCATGACTATTTTGATATTAGAATTAAAAGAAATAATTCATACAACAACAATATGTGTACTGTAAATGTAGAACAAGGAGATCTTGTAATATTCCCTTCATATACCCTGCATAAAATAGGCTATAATTCTACTAAAAATGACCGGTATTCTTTAGCTTTTAATTTTTTACCCTCAGGACTCATTGGGTGGAAAGATGGCGAAATTAAGTTCTAGGAAGTATTTATTAGTTTACACCTATATTTAGTACCAACCTGATATTTATTAACATCAGCATACCCCATTTTCTGTAAAATACTTATTGATTGTTGATGAGCAGCAACAGAGCACTGATACCAGGAGTCGTAAATCCTAGATGATTCCATAGGGGGCAGGCACCCATTGTTATGAATGAATGAGCACACCCATATTATTAGTACATATTTCATTTGACAACCTTGTATATTTTGGGATAATATCCTATATATAAAAACAAAACTATAAAAGAAAGGTTATATACAATGACGGACTTTAGCAAGTACAAAAACGTGACGGTAACGAAAGACACGTATGCTAAAATTGATAAGATAAGAAAACATATCGTAGAGGATGATCCGAATACATCCAGAAGTAAAACGGTAACAATTTTAGTCAACAGAGAAATAAGAAAGCTAAATGGGAAACTTAGTAAGCAGTAGCGAATTTGTAGATCCAGAGCTAACAGAAGAACAAAAACTTTGGAAAGCTGTTTTAGCTCAAGCGGTTTATGAATCGTGTACTAATTTTTATCAAGCACTTCCATTAACTTTAAGAGAAAAAAAAGAATGTAGAAAGTGGATTGATTTAAACAACCCAGATTTTAATGATGTATGTGAAAAGGCAGGATACAATGCAATTTATATATATCAAAAAGCACTTAAGCTTATGGAGAAAGGAGAAGTTACAAGGACACACAAGGGAGCTATGACCAAAGTTTCTAATGTGATACCAATCCTTGGAGCTATACATATATGAAAAAAATTTGCGATAAATGTATGGGAAATGGTTATAGACGTATTTGGAAAGACCAAACGGAAACCAAAAAGATTACTATTCAATGCGCAAATTGTAATTCATCAGGAGAAATTGAAGTAAATTCTAATGGAAAAGACCAAAAATATGGACATAATGGATACAATGAAAATTAAAGTATTGATTATAATAAGCGGTTTAATTCTATTATGCGGATGCTCAGAGTTTGCATTATTAATGAGCGGCGCTAGTATAACTGCGTCTCAAAATGTCTACGCAAAGGCATATAGTGGAGCAGATATGCTATCCATTATGAGTACAGAAAAAAGTATCAAGAAACATGCATACGATAAAGCAAAAGAAGTTATTGATGGAAAGGAATAATGATGTCTCACAAGGATTGCGAAGAATGGGCAGCGATGATAGCCCAAATGCAAGACGATCCAAGTTATCATCCAACTTATAACAAGAAAGGAGTTAGAACAGAAATGCCAGAATTAAATAGACCTTTAGACACAATGGACGAAGTAGCTTATCGCGAACTTCAAAAAGAAAATGAAAGATTAAAATTTAAAAATGAAAAACTGCACGAACATAATGAAAAAATAACTAAAGAAATTTTTGAATTACGTCAGGATAATAAAAAGTTAGCCCACGAAGTTGAAGATCGGGTAGACCGAATGAGAAAGGCGGGGCTGTAATGACAGAGTTTACCAAAAAAGGAGATTCTTATAGTGTCTATCCAACGTACCAAAACTATTGGATTGAAAGTAAACCCTATGGTCATCAGATTAGAATTGCAACTGAGACTGGAACACATACTATTGATTTAAAATGGCCTGATCGAGAAAGAGATAAAAGGACAGGAAGGGTGACTGACAAATGGAAAAAAAATTCGAAGTAAAACGAGGAGAAACAAATTTAACTTTTAAAAGATATTGGAGAGCTTTTCCAGAAATAGAATCTTATCTTACAAAACATCTTAAACCTAGCGATAAAATTTTAGAAATTGGTCCAGGTCAATCACCCTTTAAAGAGGCGACTCACTTCATAGGATTTGATGAAGGGGAAAGTAAACACTATCCCAATTTTACTAAGTGTGATATCTCAGAAGAAAAGATTCCTTTCGAAGATAAATACTTTGACTTTGTTTATTGTCGTCACGTTCTAGAAGATATTGCAAGTCCAACCCACGCTTTAAGAGAAATTATGAGAACTTGTAAGAAAGGATATATAGAAACTCCTTCTCCTTTAGCTGAAATCTGGGACTTTGCGGAATCACCCTACGGAGAATATAAAGGCTATTGTCATCACCGATATTTTATTTGGAACAACGGACAGTTAAATGTCATGGCTAAATATCCTATGGTAGATCAACTTATGTTTAATAAACAAAGTGCTAAAGCATTATTAGATGATCCTTATAATTGGATATCCCCTTTCTTTTTTGAAAATACATTTAAGTTTAAACTTCACCAACACGGTTTTAATAAAGAATTTATACTCAACCATGCAAAAACTTATGCTGACTGTATAAACACTGCCGTCGCTGATGGAGTTAAACAATCTAAACATTTTAAAGGAGTTATTAATGCCTGATCGTAGATCTGCAGAAGCTATAAGAGAAAGCCAAATTGAATTTGATTTCATTAATAAACATGGAATGAAAATTTGTAGAGGTTGCAAAAAAATGAAAGCTAAAGAATTTTTTAAAACACAGAAAAGTCGACCTCATGGAATTGGTTCTCATTGTAAAGACTGCGCTAAGATTAGTCAGAGACAATATATGAACAGTGAACATGGTTATTTTACTGAAATGTTAAATAGTATGAGAAAAGCTTTAAGAAAAGGAAGAGTTGGTATGGTTGAGTTTCAAACTCAAGAAGATCTTCTTGACCTATGGAGAGAGCAACAAGAAATGTATGGAAATTTCTGTCCAGGTACAGGAAGGCCCTTAACAATGATTAGAAATATTATTACAGGTAATAATAATAGAATACCTACGAATCTATCCCCTGATAGAATTCTAAATTGGGAAGGTTATACTAGAATTAATACCATCTTTGTATCTTGGGAATATAATAATATGAAAAATAATCTTACCCCTGAAATTGCTATTAACTTTTTACATATGGTGAAAGAAAGATTTGGAGATATTGGAGTTAGTCATGAAATGGAATAAGCGATTCACTTATCCTAAATCGACCCGGTCTCTGGTAGATGATGAAAGACACTACGACATAGGTAATGAAAAATTGCCATCGGTCACCACGATTCTAGCAGCCACAGAGAGCGACGAGAAGCGAGAAGCTATAGCTCGATGGAAATTGAAAGTAGGCGAAACTAAGGCAGAGGAAATTAAGAATGTGGCAGCAAAAAGAGGGACCAGCATGCATAGTTATTTAGAACACCACATTAATGGAAAAGGATTATTAGATTTAACTGAGACTGGAATCGAGGCCGAACGTATGGCCCAGGTAATTAAAGAGAAAGGTTTTCCAGAACTAGAAGAGATATGGGGTTCTGAATGTGTGTTATTTTATCCTGAATTATACGCAGGACAGACAGATTTATGCGGTATTTATCAAGGTCGCGAAAGTATAATAGATTTTAAACAATCCAACAAGCCAAAACGTGAAGAGTATATTGGGGACTACTACCTTCAGTGCGCTGCTTATGCCACTGCTCATGACTATAATTTTAAGACTAACATCGAGCAAGTTGTCATTCTTATGTGTACCCCTGACTTATATTTTCAAAGATTCATTTTAAATGGGGCAAGATTTAGGCAAGCAAAGTGGGAGTGGCTAAATAAAGTTGGACAATATTATGGCAACAAAAAATGATTGCAACACCTGGTTTTGTTTTTATTCATATGTTTCGTACGGGAGGAACTTCCATTAATAAGTTTATTAATGGTAAAAAACTTGGCTACCATAGACCTAGAAGTTTAATACCAAAAGAATATACACATCTCCCTGTAGTCGGAAATGTACGTGATCCCTTCGACTGGTATGCGGATGTTTATTTTCATGCTTTAAATTTCCTTTATCCTATGAAGACTCCAACCTTTCTTAACTCTCTATTAGATTTCAAACGATACAGTTTTAAAGAAAGTATCCGAAGACTAGTTGATACTAGCTGGATGACAGCCAAAGATAAAGAAAAAAGTATGGCTCATTTCCCTGAGGATTATAACTGGAAGATTACTTTAACAGATAATTTAAGAAAGAAAGATTTTCAATCTTATTTAGATAGTGACATGGGCTATCTGAGTTGGTTATTTAATTATATGTATAGTGATAAGGGCAGTTTAAATGGAATGACCTATTGTCGATTAGAACATTTAGAAGAAGACTGGGCTTCCTTTTTAAGTTTAAAAGAAGGGATATCTCTCCCTCACTTGAATGCTATGTCTGGTGTAAATGATATTGTGGGTAAAGTTAAAGAACCTAAACCACAAGATTGTATGAGTCTTTACGATGATGACTTGATTAAATTAATTATGAAAAAAGATAAACCTTACTTTGATTTTTTTGGAATATGAAAATATCCTGTTCAGCTAGAAAACATCCAACCTATCACATTAGAGATTGGATCGACTTTGAACGTACTCATGCAAAGATGCATAGTCAGTTTCAATTTGATTATAAGGATATTGATTATGCGTTTGGACAAGTCGAAGGCAAGAGTATGTTGTGGGGTGGACGACTCTTTGACGGCGAGAACCTCACGCGAGTAGATCTCTATTGGATGTATAATCATGGCATTGGACTCAAGATGACCTTGTCTACAAAACTCTTTACTGAGATAGACTATAAAGAAAGTAAATCTTTTTTAAAATATTATCATCGAAAAGGAAATGCAGTCATTGTGGCTAATGATACTTTGGCCCAACGCATCCATGAAGAATTCCCTGACTACGAAATAGAAGCGAGTTGTATTCTGGACACTGTGAATACCAAGAGTCTAGAAAAACGCAGAGCTATGAATTGTTATGACATCATTGTGTTGCCCATTCATATGAATGATGACTTTAAATTTTTAAAAAGTATTAAAGATAAAAAGCAAATAAGATTATTTCTTAATGCAGAATGTTCCTATACATGTCCTAGTAAAGTATGTTATGGTTCTACCTCAAGAATTAATTCAGGAAGATTAGAAAAGGATAAGTTTAAATGCAGTCATTACGATTTGAAAATGCCCCGTACATTTTATAATGATAAGATTAATTGGAGCCAGTTCTATTTTAATAAAGCTAAGTTTGATGAACTGGGGTTTGATAAATATAAACTCGTGCCACCTTGGGAGGCACAACAAAGAACTAAATTAATGTATAAGGAGAAAAGACTATGGGCCTAACCAATTGGGAATTAGATCAAAAGACTATTGGTCGTGTGGTCTGTGCTCCTCTAACACTCCCTGATGATGTATTTAGTTGGGTTAAAAAAGCATGTTGGGATGCAAAGAAGAAAGCTAACAAAGCTAATAAAAAACTCATTGGTCATATCAAAGAAGAGTATTTCATTACCGAGCCTAACATTGCACAAAGCTTCAAAGATTTTCTAGGAAACCATGGTTTAGCTCATAGACTCTGTAGAGAACATATCGAAAGAATTGATATCTTATCTGCGCCCCGACCTTTCTTTTTACCTCAACTGTGGTGTAACTTTCAAAAACGATACGAGTTTAATCCTCCTCATGATCATTCCGGTGTCTTTTCCTTTGTGATCTTTGTAAAAATTCCTTACGATATAAAGAAAGAAGAAGCCTGTTTTCCTGAGATTGTGACCGAAGAAAAAGCCTGGGGTAAGACTAACTACGCATCTAAGTTCGCTTTCTTATATCTTAACACGGCAGGCGCGATTCAATGTGATGCATTACGAGTGGATAAGAGTTATGAAGGGAAGATGATTATCTTTCCTGCTAAACAAGTCCATATGGTCTTTCCTTTTTATACTAGTAAAGACTATCGTATTACTGTGTCGGGTAATATAAAATTTAACGTATGAAAGAAGAAAAATTTAAATTAGATTCCTTTATTGGTGGATGGTATATCCCGGAGAAAATCTGTGATGACCTGGTCCAATTCTTTGAGTCTAATAAAGAGAGACAAAAACCGGGACAGTTTGGTGACCTGAAAGTTGATCCTAAAATTAAGTCTAGTACTGATATGCCCTTACGTGGTGATGATACTCTGGTGGATGCGTACAATCGACATCTACAAAAGTGTCTCGAACTTTATATGAAAAAATACCCTGAAGTGAACGACCTCTATGCAGGTTTTAGTTCTGCCTTAGAAGGCTATAGTATTCAACGTTATCTCCCTGGTGAAGGGTATAAGAAATGGCATTGCGAACGAGACAAAGCGTGCCCGCGTATGCTGGTGTTCATGACCTACTTAAATACGGTTAAGAACGGAGGGACACAGTTTAAATATCAAAATCTCTCGGCGCCCGCTACGAAGGGACTAACCCTGATATGGCCCACTGACTTCACGCATGTGCATCGGGGTCAAGTTGCTACAAAAACGAAGTACATCATCACCGGATGGTATAATTATTTCCGGTAGCGAGCAGCGAGAGGCTGGGAACGGGGGAAAAATGTAGAAAGGACCCCGCGTCAAATATAGCTTATTTGAGGGTAAAACCCAGAAATGTAGAAATGTAGAACGAAATGTAGAAGCTAGAAGTGTTGGCATTCCTCACTAATAGTATGTTTTTCTACATTTCTACATTTTTATTTTTCATATCAATACAGCGCTTATATAAATAGATATTTAGACCCTATATATGTAGAATAAAAAGTATGAGATTCTTAAGAAGAAAAAAGACTAAATACAAGCACATTGTAATCAACAAGAAGAAGTATTACTTCTACAAAATTATGTGGCTTGACATCGTTGGAGACTCAGCGCATGCTACAGCTGATGAGTTCGATAAGTTCGAATGCTCTAAGATGGTCTCGTTTGCATATATATACAAACGTACTAAGAAATTCATTTGGACTTTTGCTAGCTATGACTCGAAGGATGAGGCATATAGTGATAGGAACGTCTTCCCTACAGGGTGCATAACTGGTATACAGAAGATTGATGTTTAGTAATATAAGTTGGTTGGACGAGGTAAAGTACTTTATGGAAGGAGGAAAAATGCCTAATAAGAAAAAGACTAATAAGAAGAAGATGAAGAAAAGAAAAATTAAAAAGAAGAAATCTAAAGCAAAGAAAAGAAAAAACAAAAGATAATTGGTTGACGAGTTGTTTCCATTTCTTTTTTATCTGGCTCTAGTTATTATTTTAATCTGGGCTACGTTAGAGTAATGTTTTATACTGATAATTTTATTAGAGATAAGAACCTTTTAGAAGAGATTCAGAATGAAGATCTTTGGAAAAAGTTTGCCCCAGCAAATTATAATTGGTGGAATGGCAAAGGTAGACCTAGAAATATTTTTGAATTTATTATTGAAAATGTTTGGAAACATTATGGGCTGGTAGGAAAGGTTGCTGGCTTTGAATATTGGTCCAATCTATCTCCCCCTGGAGTTGGGATGGATTGGCATAATGATAAAGATGAGGCCGAGTGTAAATTTAATAATAATATTGTTAGACCTACACTTGGTATGGTTTATTGGGTTGGCATAAAAGATTTGGAAGGTGGCTATCTGGATGTCAGATTAAATAATAAGATTGAAAGAATTAAACCAAAGTCAAATCGTTTGGTGGTGTTTAATACAGGTGAGCCTCATAGAGTCACCAAAGTTATATCTGGTTATCGTCGTGCTCTCTTGTGTAATCCTTGGAAAGTTAAGCCCTTAACATTTAAAAAGGGTGATCATGTGAATGCAAATTTTAATCGTGTGTTAGCGCCGGCTTGGGTAATACCGGAGCGTCGATAATCTGTTTGTTATCTTCTAAGATTCTTTTCATTTTATCCATCAATTGATCAGCTGATAGATCTTCTATTTTATTATGATGAATGATTTTCTGTTCAATGTATAGACCAGCTGCTTTCCCTCTAGCTACTTCAGCATTGGTTGCAGCAGACCAAGCACCTTTAGTTCTAGCTGAATCTCTAATCCTAGCTAGCTCGGCAATGTGTCTTTCATAAGTAATACCATATTTCTTTAAATACTCTTCTCTAATCTCTCCAATGTATTTAACTACTAATGGATATTGTTTTGGTGATTGTAGTTCAGACGCAGTTATGGTTGCTCTATCCTTTGAATATCCAGCTTCAACAGCACATTCAGTCGCTGTCTTACGTCCTTCATTAGTCACAATTAGATGGCAAAACTTAATTTGCATTTCTGTTAGTTTCTTTGGTAATCCCATTCATTGACTTATAGAGTAATATACAGTAAATTGCAACAGGTGGAGGGGGAGCGCTAGCGTTAACTTCCTCCACATAAAGATATATGATAAACGGTAAAAATTTAGGAATGGCTTTGGATAAGTTCTTGTCATCACCTGTAGCTCAGAATGCTAGAGTTCAAGTTGTGATGCCTGATGGAAAATTTTATGACATCAGAGAGATAAATTTAATGGAAAATAAGTTGTTAGGAGTAAGAGAAACTCACCGCCTCGTGATGACAATAGATGCTGAAAAATGGGGTATGGGTGAGGTAATTAAAAAGCTGTAGTTACGGTGAAACCTGAGAGAAAATTTTGGTTAGAACTTAAGAAAAAATCCCCAAATATAATATGGACAAGACTAGAAAATCTGGCACTTCCAGGCGTTCCTGACCTACTTGGTTATAATAAATACCAACAGTTTTTTACAGTTGAGTTGAAAGTAAGTAGAGGGAACAAAATCAAGTTTTCACCACATCAAATTGCCTTCCATGTGAGGCATCCACACAATACATTTATCTTAATAAAGTCTCTCGTCTCTAGAGACGCGATACTTTATGAGGGGGAAAAAATTTTAGAACTTCAATCGCGTGGCTTGGCGCTTGCTGCTTGCTGCTCGGGGCTTGCCGCTTGCTGCTTGGTGCTCGAACGGGTTGGTTCGAAAGCTTTAAAGCTTTGAGTGTTTTGCGCATGCAGGTCCTCAGGCTTGGTGCTTGCTGCTTGAGGCTTGTTGCTTGCTGCTTGCCGCTTGCGCAACTCTTCTAATTTTTTTGGGAGTCTACCAGGTCTGGTCCCCTGATAATATAGGGGCTTAGTGTTTACCATAAGATATATTTTTTACACTACGATCCCAGCATTGTCTACAGTCCATACACTTGTTGCCTTGTTTGGACGCTGGGCAGCTGTGGCTTCCATCATCTACGACTGTGGAAGACCAGGGCCAGCTCTTCACTGGCCCTTGGTTTATCATATGCGAGGATTGCCTTATGATCAGGTTTTTTGGAACCACTTCTGGATCCATGAATTTAAAAAATTTTCTTTCTCTTGTTGGCAGCCAGTGACTGGTCAGGGGCGTTTGCTTGCATACTTCAAATATTGCCTTTAGATGCTCCGGGGATTGCAGGTCTCCTGAGTCATGCCAGCGGAACCAACGCTCGCCAGTAATCAATACAACCATAGCGCGAATCCATCTTGGGTCGCCTAAGCTCGCCAGTCGACGCTTCAGTGCATCCTTCACATTGGTGAATCGATATCGGCCCTTCAATGCATAGCAGCCAGCGCAAACAGAGCCTGGCAATTGGACCAGCTTCGCGCCGGTGATACAGGCCTGAGCTGGCAGGTTGTAAGCATAACCTGGCATTTTAGATGGAGCGCTGAGCCCTCCAGTTATTATTCTGGCTTCTTTCTTTAACATATCCCTTTTTATCCTATTTATTTAAACTTGTCAAATGTTGCTTGATGCTTGCCGCTTGTTGCTTGCCGCTTGTTGCTGGCGCAGTCCTAATTTTTTATAATGAGACACTGGGTATCTCAGGACCTGTTGCTCAATGTTTTTTCCATCGATCGTGATGTTAACACCGAAGCGTTTCCAGCTGTTGGCCATCAGGCGCAGCTCAGCATCCAGACTCATCATCTGTGCTGTACTTTGTCCCGTGAATTTTAATTTACGTTCTTTCATGTTTTCTCCTTCTGTTTGGTCAAGCACATTGAAGCCCGACAGTAATTGTTTACCGAGCGCTCAGGGCTTACAGGCATTACGTGCCTGGCGCTTGACCTCAGATCCGGCCCCGCCGTCGCGAGACTAGTACAGGTTATTTCAACCGGATCAGAGCTCAAGGGTGCCCCTACAGGGAATACAATAAATTGTTTCCTAATCGAGGCGCCGCTTGGCATTCGAATTTTATCCGCAATCTATACATGCAACCTGAGGTTGAGACCACTCGTCATAGCTAGTGAACTCTAAACAGATTGGACACGTGTAATTATTTATCCTCTCTTTCATATTATCCTATATAATATATTTGACAAAGTTTGTCAAGTGTTATATATTTATTTTTAGAAAGCGAGGTCAAATGACAAGAGTAAGACTAAATAACGAATATAGGCAAAAATTCTTTAATAGAATTAAGCACGTATTTGAAGATGAGGACACGCAAGAACGTGAGGCATTTTTACAAGCAAGAGAAGATGTAGATAGTGCTTACGCAAAAGTATTTCCTCTAATGAAAGAGGTAGTACAAAGAGCAAATCCTCCAAGTGATGTTGCAACATTAAGAACTTTCAAAAAGAAATATGGACAAGTTTGTGATGTTGTTGCAAAAGATAAATGCTTTTACTTTGCTTATACAGATGTACAAAAAAATGATGATGACGAAGATGAAGAAAAAGAAACGAAATCACATTTTGATTTAGGTTTGTATGGCAATCTAAATGGTAGTGAATATAGTAGAGGTAGCGACGACGACAAAAAAGGTTTCGCTTATGCATATTATAGGGAAGAACTAAAAGAAAAAGGTTTGAACCCAGATATAATTGCACAAATGAAAGAGAAAGATGATAACCCACATAAGACAAAGCACATAGAGGCAAATGATAAAGCTTTGGGATATTCTGGTTATTCATCTTACAATTCCGATAGTGATGAAACGATTGGATTGACTAAAAAATTTGATAGTCAATACTATGTTGATATTGTTGGAACATCTCATTGTCGTTCAAGAGCAATCCCTTGTTCCCAAAAAGAGTTTAATATTTTTATGGGTTGGAGGGCAGTTAAAGGTCAGCTAGTTGCCAAACATTTAACTTGGATAGCAAGTTTAAATGCACAATATCAAAAAGTAAAAGAGGGATTAAAAGCTTATAGATATATGGAGGAGGCAATTAAATTCTGTCAAGAACTTGGAATACAAGTTGATGAGGCAGAAATGGTTAGGTCAAATTCAACTGGACTAATGATTTACGAACCAAGTAATCTGGCAAGTTTAATCAAAGGTATGAAGAATAAGACTAAAACTAGAGAACAGAAAATTGCAGAACGTATGCAATATCATCAACAAGCAGTAAATTAAGACTTGACTTCCTATCCTATTTAGTATAGGATAGGAAGAATAAATAGAAAGCGAGGAAAAATGAAAACATATGACCACACAGACCACATGGTAATTATGACCGAACTTCTTACTCTTTATCAATTAAAAAATGAAACACAAGAGAAGATAAATGTGGCACAAGTAAAGAATGAAAAAATGCAAGAGTTGTTAAAACAAAAAGAAAAAGAGGATATTCCATTTTAACACTTGACAAGATGTCCTATTTGATATAGGATAGTAAATAGAAAGCGAGGACTAAATGAATGACGCACAAATAAGCAAAATACCAGATGACTTTGTCATTACGTATTATGCAGATAAACACAAAAAAATAATCACAAGACGAGGAACGTGGATTAAACCTAATGGAGAGGATTTTACCACAACTGGCAAAGTATATATTTCAGCCAAAGGTCAAATCTGTTTTATCTATTGGGATAAGGACGCAGAACCAAATGAAAGAGGAAGTCAATGGAGATGTGCCAAAAGTCCAATGAGTATTAAATGTAATAGTATATTAAAATGTTAGAACTGTTTGAAATATTTTGGAATAGTCCGATTGAGTTGCGAGTAATATTACTCGCAACACCAATCGTGTTTGTGTTGTTAGCCTATTTAGGAATTAAAGGCACAGACGAGGCAATAGATTTTCAAAATAGATTATGGGAAGAAGAACAATGGAAAAAGAGGAATAGAAAATGAAAACAGAAAAAGTAAAACTTAATATTGTTATAGTAGTAAAGGCGAGTGAATATTTTGCGCAAGAGTTAGAAAAAGATTTAGATGATAAAGTTTTGCGCAATTGTTTTAATACAAATGATAGAGAACTAATTAGCGCAAGGATAATTAAATGAAACTATGTCAAGGACCGAAGTGTCATACGTACGAAACTGTTGATAGGAAACGAGGACCAAAGGGAAATAAAAGAAATGAAACGCGTCGAGCAAGTAGCTTTCATTATTTAGGTGGCAATGCGTGTACTATGAATTGTGAAAGAGATTGGTTTGCAAGTTATGGCGCAAGAGCCATAGAACATTTTGGAAGAATAACTAAACCAAATGTTTTACACCCAGAAAACGCGTGGCGAATGAGATATGATTGGCGAAGTAGCGAAGATGGAGGTTGTCAACACTATGCATATAATTATTTAACAAATGAAAGTCGTAACATAACTGAAGAGCAGTATGATAATGACAATGTAATAACAAGTGATGGGAGATTAAATATTTAGTTGACATTATTATTTATATAGGATATAATAGGACCATGACTACAATGATTAAAACAACTAACCCATACTCAGGTCAATCCGAGTTGCTAACTGAAGAAGAACACAAAGTATATATGCAGGTTAAGCAAGATGAGATTGATGAGAAGTATGACGCAATGCAAAAGGGATTGAGTAAGTTTAGTCGAATGAATCCCTCAGCCTACATGACATTATTAGATTAGTAGTTGTATGCAGAAAATGCATCAACCACAGGTTGTGGCGCGCCTCCGGCGCGCCGCAGCCGGCTCGCGCCGCGCCTTCGGCGCAGCGCTTCGCGCATTCAATAGAGGTACCAAGCCGAAGTTCAAATCCGAATTAACTTATATATATTGAAGGGGGTGTACAGAAAAAGGGGTCCCAGAATTTGCCCTTTATATCTTGATTCAGACATAGATAAGAGCTAAAATCATTATGGGTCCCATATATGCAGATAGACATAGAAAAAATTAAAAAATTACCAGCGGATGTCAAAAAAGACTTCATGCGGTCATATCTCCAATATAATGAAAAAAAGAAGGAGTCCCATATTAAATCTGACTTTATGGCTTTTGTTAAGGCTATGTGGCCTGATTTTATAGAGGGGTCCCATCATAAAATTGTAGCACAAAAATTTAATCAAATCGCAGAAGGTAAATTAAAAAGGCTGATTATAAACATGCCGCCTAGACATACTAAATCTGAGTTTGCCAGCTTCTTGCTGCCCGCTTGGATGGTAGGTCGAAATCCCAAGTTAAAAATAATCCAGTCTACAAATACAACAGAACTTTCTATTCGGTTCGGTCGGAAAGCAAAATTCCTTTTAGATTCTCCAGAGTATCAAGCAGTATTTAAAACTAGACTTAATCCAGATTCTCAAGCAGCCGGTAAATGGGAAACCATCGACGGCGGCGAGTATTACGCAGCGGGTGTCGGGAGTGCAATTACCGGACGGGGTGCGGACTTACTTATTATCGATGACCCTCATTCTGAACAAGATGCTATGAATCGAGATGCGATGGATAGAACTTATGAATGGTATACATCAGGTCCTCGTCAACGTTTACAGCCAGGAGGATCTATTGTTCTGGTTATGACAAGATGGAATACAAAAGATTTAACAGGACAATTGGTTGGGGCACAAGGAGACATGAAAGGAGATCAATGGGAGATCATTGAGTTCCCCGCTGTTCTTCCCTCGGGGAAAGCTCTATGGCCAGAGTACTGGAAGCTTAAAGAACTCGAAGGAGTTAAGGCTTCAATCAGTTTACAAAAATGGAATGCACAATACATGCAGAATCCAACTTCAGAAGAAGGAGCCATTATTAAACGAGAATGGTGGAAGCGTTGGGAAAAACCTTGGATCCCTGCATTAAAGCATGTCATTCAATCTTACGATACAGCCTTTTCTAAAAAGGAAACCGCAGACTTTTCAGCCATTACCACATGGGGAGTTTTTTATTTAAACGATGATGCTCCACCTAATTTAATATTATTAGATTGTAAAAAAGAACGATGGGACTTTCCAGAATTAAAAATTCAAGCGTTGTCTCAATATAAATATTGGGATCCGGATACCGTGATTGTTGAAGCTAAAGCTTCAGGTCAACCTCTTTCTGATGAACTTAGAAAAATGGGTATCCCGGTGGTGAATTTCATTCCATCAAAAGGCAACGACAAGCACACCAGAGTGAATTCTGTTGCACCTTTGTTTGAAAGTGGTATGATATGGGCGCCTATGCAAGAGTTCGCAGAGGAAGTAATAGAGGAATGTGCAGCTTTCCCATTTGGGGACCATGATGATCTAGTAGACTCGACAACGCAGGCTATTATGCGGTTTAGACAAGGGGGATTTGTACTGCATCCTGATGATTTAAAAGAGGAACAAATAGTTAGAAACAAAAAGGTTTATTATTAATGGCAAGTCCACAAGCAATATTCAAGTTTATAAAAAGTTTAAGACCTTACATCTCTAAGGGACTCATCTCTATTGAAGATGTTTATATTCATTTAAATAAAAAAGGGGTGGAAGTTACGGACATTGTTCGAAAAGCCGTCAACAATGCTTTTAAGAAACAACCCGCTAAAGATCCTGTTTTTGATAAAACTAAAATAGATTTACCGATCGATGATGCAGGTAAACCTTTTAATCCTAATCACCCTTTAAAAGAGTATGGTGGTGTTAAGGATATTCCTCTTTCGGAAAGAATGGACAAGATTAAAAATATGTCGAGCGATTTACAAAAGACGCTGGACAAAAACCAATCGGTTGTTGACGATGTTTTCTCAACAAGAGATAAAAAAATTGATTGGTATAAAAAGGCAGCCGATAAGAAAAAATACTCTGACGATTTTTATAAAGGTCAAGCTGGTACGTTTGGTTGGAAAGGTAAAGCTGGAGAATATCCTGGCGTTAGAAATATATTTGCAACTGAAAAAGAATTTGCGCGTGAGCTAGATAGTATAAGAAGGAATTTAATAAAAAATGACCCAGCCTTTAATCTGGAAATAGCTGAGTCTTATCTCAAAGGAGGAAACAAAACTTATGCTCCTTTCCCCGATGAAGAACCAGGGAAACTGCTGTCGCCGGAACAAAGACAAAAAGTATTAGATAATATTAGAGATGTTATGAAACACGATGAATATCAATCTTCTTATGGAGGAGATTTTGATTTCACTGAAATTACTGATGAGATGTTTAGAATTAAAAAAGCCGAAGGCGGAGCTATCGGATTAAACTATTTAATGGGGTTGTAATATGGCTGACTTTGGCGAACCATCAACATGGGGAGAAACTGTTAGTGAATTTCTTGCAACTCAAGCTATTCCAACAGGCCCAAAAGCAAAACCTTTAGATGAAGTAGAACTATATCGGAAAGCAAGAATCAAAGCTCTATTAGATAATTTAGAACCAGGTTGGATTGAAAAAGATTCAATGAACTGGTTACGTAAAAATGTCACTGAAGAAAAAGGTAGAACTAGTTTTAAAATGGGTTCAGGAAATCCTATTAAGATTACTCCAGAAACTTTAGCAAAAGTAGATGACCTTATTAAAAATTCTAACAAGACTTTAAAAGAAATTGGCAGAGATTTAGATTATGCTGCGGATCTCAGATCTGATAGCTATTTGATTAAAGCTTACGAAAGAGAGTTTGGTAAAATTCCTAGTCAAAGATTTAAATCTTATAAATTAGCTAATGATCCTAAATACGTTAAAAAAATTATAGATGAAGTTAAAGAATCTAGTATTAATGCTACAGCATTAAAAAATAAAATAGATCGAAAAACTGTTAAAAATATTTTAAACCAAGAAGCTCCGCATCTGAGAGGTAAAACTAATATTGCCGGTCCTATGACTGGAGCTAAAGAAGTAAAAAAAAGAAGACTTGCAAACATCAAGGAGCTGAAAGATCACTGGAAAAGTAAAGGAAAAAAAGGAGCTAAGGTTCTTGAAGAAATGGAAACAAAATTAGCAGATATCGCAGGAGAGAATAAGAAGGTTTTAGAAATGAGCGATGATGCAATTTGGAATAATAAAAAGTTTCAAGATGCTATGAGATTAGATGTAACTGCTCTTAAAAATAAAGAAGGTTTAAAGTTTAGTCGTTATGCGGATTTATCTAAAAAAGACTTTGTTAAAAAAATTAGAGACCTAGCGGATAAAGGCGAATTTGTTCAACCAGAACATATTATTTCTCTTTCCAAAAAAGATCCTAAAGCTTTACTTTCTAAAAATATCTTCCCAGCTTATGGAAAAATAGGTGGACAGATGGAAGTTCTTAAAGATTTTTCAAGAGATGAAACTTTTGGAAAAAGAGCAAAAGAAGTTTTTACTTTTTTAAAAGGACAAAATATTCCTGTTGAGAAACCCGGCTTCTGGAAGACAACTAAAAAAGCTGCGGGTAAAACTCTGCAGGGTGTTGGTCTAACCGGCGCTGCTGGACTTTGGGGAGCGACTGGAGGAATTGATCCAAAAAGCGGAATAGACAGAGCAAGCTTAGGAGCAGAAGCTGCATTTGCACCATCACTGGTAAAAGGAGTTGAGTTAGCAACTAAAGGAATTAAAAATCCAATGGTCCAAAAATTTGTTCAAGCCGGTTTGAAT
>Ga0255047_10000303_pt1 | contig 39377 bp, 70 predicted proteins | sample JV7_2_1_MG_FD_183640 | JGI IMG/M metagenome (GOLD analysis project Ga0255047, IMG submission 183640) | Seawater microbial communities from Jervis Inlet, British Columbia, Canada - JV7_2_1 | ecosystem: Environmental > Aquatic > Marine > Inlet | place: Canada: British Columbia | collected 2016-10-06
ACTAAACATACAACCCCTACAACCTGTCAGACTATGGGATTTCTCTTGCATAATGACGATAAGGTTGTTACACTTGTAGGAAGTATTAACGAGTATGAATATGGAGAAGTAACAAAGATTCCAAAGGGGATGGTAATAAAAATCGAGGGGGTATCAGTTGCCAAAAACAGCGATACTAATTAGCGATGTACACGCACCACTTCACGATGAAAAAGCAGTTCAAGTTTTATTCAAATCAATCCCAATAATCAAACCCGATATAGCCGTAATCATGGGAGACTTTGCAGAGATGAATAGTATCAATGCGTTCCAGTGGGCTAGACGTAAACGACCGCCGTTGGAATACATTATCGAGGCGTTAGAACCAGAGCTAGAACAAGTCAATGCTATGCTAGATAAGTTCGACGAAGTCTTTAAGAAGAACGGTGTTAAAGAGAAACACTTTCTCGTGGGTAATCACGAAGACCGACTGGAGAGATTCGTAGAGGAACATCCGTATTTAGCAGATAGATACACTACACCGATAGCGTTTCGGCTAAAAGAACGCGGCTATAGGGTCTACAAGTGCGGTGAACACATGAAGTTGAAGGGATGTAAGCTGAACCTGTATCACGGTCAGCACGTAGGCACTGAGCTTCATACGAAGGCACACCTGACTAAATACTCAGAAGATGTGGCTTATGCACACCGTCACGGCGTACAGCGGTTCGCTATGGGCGGATTCAACGGATTACGGAGAGCTTACAGTTTAGGCTGTCTGAAATCTATTAAGCATGAGGACAATGAGTGGCTACACGGTAGACCGCACAGTTGGGAACACGCCTTTGGGATACTACACATGTTTATGGATAAGGATAAGAATTACCGACTGGAGATAGTAGATATGAATGACGGAGAAACCGTATTATACGGTAAGCACATTAAGATAGGGGGCAAGTAATGTTATTAGACAGACTATTGTTAAATATGTTATTAGGCGGCGGACTACAGGGTACACAGGGAATACCCACAGGACTGCCCGATGTCGGTACGAATGAACTACTTGCTAAACTTGGCGGGGCTAGTGTATTATCCTCAGACAAGTTTAAAGAGGGCTTAGACGTAGCCATAGACGCTCTTAATAATATAGAGAAGGCGAAGGGCAAGGGCGGTCATAAGATAGCCACAGATGCCAAGTATAAAATTAAGGAGATACTAGAGGGATGACATCGACACGCATACCGTATTACGAACACAGGAACGATATTAAAGTCGGAGATGTAATAGCTTTCGACGGTAAGGGTAACTTCTCTAATATCATTAAGGCTGCCACGTTCAGTGATATATCACACGTTGGTATGGTAATCAACTCAGACTTTGAACTGGGTGCTAGACGTAATATGCTGATAGAGTCTACTACCTTATCTAACGGTTTCGCGGGAGTAGGGATTACCGTACTGAGCAAAGTGATAGACGAGTATGACGGAGAGGTATGGCTGTATCCTTTGAAGGAAGAGTTAGACCTGAATGATAAGGCTAATATGACTAACTGGTTATTCCGTCAGAAGGGTAAACCCTATGACACGGCACAGGCTATACGTGCCGGGATAGACTTGGGGTTCGGTAAGATAGACATAGTAAAAAATAAAGAGGATTTCAACAAGTTATTCTGTTCCGAACTGGTATCAGAAGCACTTGAACGAGCAGGTGTTATATCTGCCGTAAACGCCTCGGAGCAGACACCCGCAGATGTATGCGATATGGACTGCTTTGAGAAACGAATTTTGTTAAAAGGAGAATCAGATGGTGTTCGAGAAGAACAAACGCCCAACGAAGAAGGGTGAGAAACAGACAGACGTACCCGAAACATTAGACGTAGCACCTTCGGGAGAGGTAAATGTGGAGGTAGCTGTAGCCGAGAAGGGTCTATACATAAAGAAGAAAGACCTTGACCAAGTTGTAGACGCCGGGACTAGATTCCTAACCGACCAGAAATCTATGAGAGGCGGCAATAGTGTCGGATGGTCGGAACTCATCGGCGTTATTAATCCCCTGTTAAAGATTGGTGATTACAATGTAATTAAAGAAGCTACCGACAAAACTGTAATATGGGAGAAAGAAAAGAGAGCCGAAACCAGAGGACAGACTGTTGCGATAACAGACAAGATGATAGCATATATTGGTTTCTTGGGATTTGATATACCGAACGCGGATTGAAAATATCCCTCAATACTAACCACCGTTAGGTAACCGTCTAGCCTCTAGTAGGTTAGGCGGTTTTTGTGTTTATACGCATTATGTAATTGACTTTGAAGTTAAAGTGAAATACACTGTGTCAAATGGAGGGTATTACAGAAACCAATTATAAAAAAGCCAAGTCCCGTGACTCGCTTCTTTGCTGTAATACCTCCTAAGTTTTACACCGAACAGCAGTCACGGGCAATATATACTAATAATAGGAGGTATTCAAAATGGAAAATGAAATAGAGAAAGTCGTTCCTAATAATATGGTATTCGGTACTGATGATAGTGCCGGGATTATAGGTAAGGCTACAGCGGTAGCTAAACAGTTAGCACCTATCATTGAACAGGCTAAGTTATCGGTTAAGGTACAGGGCAAAGAGTACGTCTTCTGTGAAGGTTGGACTACTATGATGGCTATGCTAGGGGTATTCCCACAGGTGGATTACAGTAGGAGAACAGAGACTAAAGAGGGAGTTTGTACATACGAAGCACGGGTTACCCTTCGGGACGTTAAGGGAAATATAGTGGGTGCGGGTGAGGCACTTGCTTCTTCTTTAGAGAATAGTCCGTGGGGTAAGAAGGAGTTCAGCATTAAGTCTATGGCTCAGACCAGAGCTACTGGTAAAGCTGCTAGGTTATCGTTCAGTTGGATTATGAAGTTAGCGGGCTATCAGGCGTGTAACGCCGAGGAGATGATTACCGATATAAAGTCTACCCCGGTAGAAGTGGTATCCGAACGTGCAGTACCGAAACCGCTATGGGCTGATAAGACTGGCTACATTACAGCGGGTCAGGAGAAGATGTTAGACGGTATCCGTAAGGACTGTGATATGCCTAACGATATATTTGTAGACATCTGTGGTAAATACAGACAGGATGTAGACTTAGACGAACCCGCTTCGACTTGGTTCAGCAAGAACGTATTCCAGAACATCTGTATGGATATGGCTCTAGCTAGTATTAAGTACCATATTACTAAGCTGAAACTTACACCGACTCAGGCAAGTGAGGCGTGGGATATACTAGGGTATACCATAGACGATGTGAACCTAGAGTTTAAGACACAGTACCATTTCCGTAATGTGTTAAAAGCTCTGGAGGATATTAGTATTAAGAACGCTCCTAAGAAGAGGAAGGCTAAGGTATGACCTACCAATACGAATACACTAGGGGCGATACTGGTAGGATACACCGGGATATGCCTGAGTATGAGACACACGATTTTTCCCCGAAACTAAAAGAGGGTAGAATAAAAGAGGGCAGACTTGAAATCTTTGGCGATGAAGAGTTTGAGTGCTATGATAGGGTTTACAGATACGATAAGACCACTGATAGGCTTATGTTTATCAGGATGATAAAGGAGGACTAGATGGAAAAGTATGACAACAGAGGACAGGCTGCTCTCTGGAAGAAGAAAGACGGTGCATCGGAAAAAGCACCCGCATTTAAAGGCACAGTAGTTATTCCATTTGACTGTAAAGAGGGCGACGAACTCGACCTTTCGTTTTGGAAGAACGAGAATGAAAACCCCAATGCACCAATACTAAAAGGTAAGATGGCCAAGAAGTATGTTAAGAGTGCTACATCTGATGAGATTGCGTTCTAACGAATGGCTAGGAATACTCGCGGGACTAAGCGAGTTAGTAGGAATATATCTAATAGGAAGTCCCGGTATCTACATGAGACTGGGCTTCCTGTTTTTTATCACGGCGTCTATCCTATGGATAACATATACGATAAGGTCAAAATCTACATACGGACTACTGATAGTATGTCCGATAGCTATCATACTAAATGTCCGGGGGTGGATATTACATGGCTGAGAAAAAGAAAGCTAAAGGTAGGATAACCAACGATGCCTTAGAAGAGAAGTTGGCTACACTACGAGAGAATACTAAGGCGTGGATACAGGTGAACGAAGAGTTAAGGGAACGTAAAGCTAAGAAGAAAAAGAAATAATATATGTTTGTGGTCGTTAAGAATCAGACCAACGGTGGTGTGGCGTGGTAGCCTGTTAGTAATATATCAGTCGTGGCTATAGACCAACTGATAGCTATTAATGCAGACCAACTGCCACCACCAACTTTATAAAGGAGATAGGGAAATGGGAGAACGACTATCAGAGTTATTTGAAAGCTACGATGATTTATCCGACAGCTTAGATAAGCTATCGAATATGGGATTAATCACTAAAGACAAGACGGATACATTAGTAATTACTGTTACAGGTCTGGAAACACTGATAGTGTTACAGGCGGTAGAGAGTCTGACACACCCGGACAAGTCCGATGGAGACTCAGGCTGCCTTGACTAATGAGAAAGCACAGAACCCTTATGACCATGTGGTACTGCCTACAGTTAAAGAGCCTAAGACAGTGCATATATGCCATATATCAGACTGTAATAGGGTAGCGATAAGATATATGAGCTATTGTTTCAAACACGCAGATGAAAGGTATAAGTTAAAATGAGAGAGATAAAGTTTAGAGCGTGGGATGGCGACGAGTTTAGATACTTAGACTATGCCAAAGAAGATATACACAGGTGTGGTTCGTTTGAAGACATCCAACAATACACAGGGCTTAAAGATAAGAACGGTAAGGAGATATACGAGGGGGATATAGTTACAGTAGACATAACAGAGGATAATATATCTTACGGAAAGTATGGCGTTGAAAAACAATACACCTGTATCGTTGATTGGAATGAATATGTTTGGGGTTGGGAGTTTTATCCACAGGGACGTCATAACGGAATTGCAAAAGATGGAATAGACTGGGAAAAAGGGTGGGACTCGGAAAGGGAATTGGGTCAGGAAGATAGCAGACATACCGTAGAAGTAATAGGAAACATATACGAGAATAAGGAACTGCTAGATGAACAGAGTTGAGAAAAGGTTTATGTCACACGTTCAAAAGACTAAGGGCTGTCATATATGGACTGGACACTACAGTAATACCACCCCACAGTTCCGGGCAGGTTCGACTGGTATCAGTGCGAGGCGTTGGGCTTACCATAACTACTGTAAAAGACCTATACCTACGGGGGGTATAGTAACTAGCAGGTGCGGTAACTTAGGGTGTGTTAACCCTAAGCATCTGGTAGCTGTATCCGTCAGTCAGTCTAAGAAGATGAAGATGGAACTAGGGATAAACGTTAAAGGTGAGAATAACGGTAGGAGTAAACTGACTGGAAAAGATGTCATAGAGATACGTGTACTATATAAGGAAGGTATTACACAGGCGGTATTGGCTAGAGATTACAAGGTAAGCCCTCGGCTTATCGGTATGGTAGTCAGGCGGGAGAAGTGGCGGCACATTTAGGTTGACATAGATAGTATAGTTCGGTAGGAATTAAGTGCAGAGTTGGAAATCGATACGAGTTGGAAGAAATACACTTTCTTTAAAGAGTATAGAAGCCACGTTCCTCGACTCTGCAGTCACGCCGATTAACTCTATCGCTATTGGAGCGTGGCTTACTTTTTAACAGGAGAGTGGGAATTATGAAAACTTGTAATACTTGTGGGAGAAATAAACCACTGGAGCAATTTCCGAGAATGCAGAAGTGTAAAGACGGGCATCTAAATTTCTGTAATATGTGTAGGGCAGAGAGAAAACGTACATACAGGAGAGCAGATAAAGAGGTTATGGCTGCTCATACCAACGGTGCATACGAATGGAAGAAAAGAAATAGAGACAAGGTTTTGGCGCACAAGCGGGTGCATTACCACGTCAAAGTCGGCAACATAAAAAGACCAGAGACGTGTGAAAGTTGCAAAGAAATGTGTAAAGTACAGGGGCATCACGATGATTATAGTAAACAGCTTGATGTCAAATGGCTATGCCAGACGTGCCACCAAGCGCGTCATTTAGAACAAAAGGCTATAATGGTCGGTGATAACAATGCCTAAGAAACAAAAATCCCCGGCGTTCCAATTCTACGGAAATGACTGGTTAAGTGACAGAGTATTGGTAACATTCCCACCTGCACTCAAAGGTGCTTATATAGACCTGATGTGTTATGCTTGGCAAGACCCCAAATGCAGAGTCCCAAACTGCGATAAAACACTAGGCGTATGGTCTGGTCTTGGGTATGATGAATGGGTGGCAAACAAGAGTAAAATGCTGTTAGTATTCCCAGTTGACCAACGAAATAAGGCGTTTTTATTTAACAAACGACTGAGATTAGAAAAAAATAAACAACGTCTAAGAAGTAAGCAGTGTTCTGAAAACGGTGTAAAGTCAGGAGTAGCAAGGCGTAACAAAACGAACCTAGGTTCAACCAACGGGGTAACCAAAACGAACCCTTCATCTTCTACTTCATCTTCATCTCCCTCTTCTAATATAACTAATAACGTTATAACAGAACCGCTTAAAGAGCCAGAGGATATTATACAGCCGTCAGAGCAAACCATGAACAAGGCAAAGATGGATAACTTTATAGCTGATATAGCTAAGACCGTGAGGATAGACTAATGGCGTTTTACAATCATAGCGGAAAAACACCAGACAACAGAACTAAGGATGAGTTGAATAAAGGTGGTAGATTTAAGGGCGTAGTTACACCGCTAACCACCGGGGCGGTTGGAGAGTTAGAGGTAAGTGTGGATATGATGCGAAATGGGTTTGAGGTGTTTCGTTCTCACAGTCCAAATACGTCTTGCGATTTGATTGCATTATTAGACGGCAAATGTTTTAGAATAGAGGTAAAGGTTAGACGTTATAGAACTTGTTCTGAGAGTGTTTATCAGGACGGCAAGTCCGACATAGTGGCTGTCGTGGATTATTACGGCTCGATAGAATATTATGATGTAACAGATGGTATAAAGTTGTCAGAGATGGTGGAAACACAGAAAGACAAAATCCGCAGCGAACTGAGAAAGTGTGGGGCCAAATGACTGAAATACACTGTAACCAAGAAGCCGAACAGTTATTCGTAGGTAGTCTGTTCAACTGTAACGGTAGTTTAGTAGAGCATATCAATGAGGTAGACCCTAATGACTTTTATGTTACATCTGTAGGGTGTGTCTACGGTGCTATGCAACAGTTGTTTGATAAAGACGAACCGATAGATATTGTTAATGTTAAGAGGCAGTTAGAGTTGACCGGGGATATAAGCAGATTAGATACGCCATTTGCGTACCTACAGGACTTGAGCTTACAGTATACCGATACAGACTCGCTATCACACTACGCAGATATAATAAAGTTAGAAGCTAAGAAGAGACTGTTACAGGATAAGATGAACATTATTAGTAATCGCCTGTTAGAAGTCGGAGATATTACAGACCTGAATACACTTATAGAGAGTAATGTCCAAGAGGTAGTAGGCGATTCTGATGACGGTAATATGTCTGGAATAGCGGAAGCCACTGAACACTGTATGAACCGTATGGTACAGCTAAAGAAGTTAGGCGATTATGGTATTAAGACTGGGTTTACAGGGGTTGACCAACACGTAGTAGGACTGTTACCGGGACAACTGACTATTATCGGAGCTAGGACATCTGTTGGAAAATCTCTAGCAGTCGTGAATATGGTTAAAGATATAGTCCTTAATCAAGACCGTAAGGCTGTCATATTCTCTATGGAAATGGGATGTGACTCAATACTCTACAGACTGTTATCTCTTGGTTCAGGCGTAAACCATACTAGCTTAACCGATGGTACTGTACTAGATAACCCGTTAGATAGACAGAAGATAGACCAGTTCGGAGAGGTAATGAAAGAGAAAGGCAATCTAACGATAGATGATACCAGTACATTAACACTCACAGATGTTAAAGCTAAGATTATGAAAGTTAAGAAACGTACTGGTTGCGATATTGTATTCATAGACTATCTACAGTTAATGAATCCGCCTAAAGCAGATAACCGTAATTTAGAGATAGGCGCATTGAGTAGAGGTTTGAAGATAATGAGTAAGGATTTGAACGTACATATCTGTGCGTTATCTCAGTTGAGTAGAGGTGTAGAGGGCAGCGTACCGACACTAGCCAGTCTCAGAGATAGCGGTAGTTTAGAACAAGATGCCAATAAAGTATTCTTACTACACCGTACAGGCGAAGAAGCTAGTAAGGAGAATAACTTTACTACACAAATCGACTGGCATATCGCTAAGAACAGAGAAGGTAGCTGCGGACATATACCCCTTCGTTTAGAAGGGACTATTCAGAAATTCACGGAGGTTTAAATGAGGATGGATGATAAGATGGTAAAGAGGGCAACTAAAGCACAGTTATATAAGGCGTATCAAGAGCTTATGGATATACACGAGAGGACTATGAAAGATTTAATCAGAGTAGAGGGTAGGAACAAGAGTCTGATAGAGGATAGGAAAGAGATTAGGCGTGGTATGTTAGATGTGAGAGTAGAGAAAGAGTATTACTACAAAGAGTATGTATCACTACTTGTAGAGGTGGACTTCCTGACCAAAGAGTTAGAGAGATATAAGAAAGACAGTTGGATTAAGCGGATATTAAGACGTAAGCATGGCGTATAATAAGTACCGTAACAAAAAGACTGAGATAGACGGTATTAAGTTTGCCTCTAAGAAAGAGGGCTTACGGTATGTCTACCTCAAGAGTCTACAGGAACAGGGTGTGATTACCTGTTTAGTATGTCAGCCTAAGTTTGAATTACTAGGTAAGCATGAGAAAGAACTGACTGGAGTAAAGTATAGAGCTATCAATTATATAGCGGACTTTACTTACATAGATGATGACGGTGTACACGTGGAAGACGTTAAGCCGACAGGTAAAGACGGGAAAGTTAGTAAGTATTATAAGAGTACACCTGCTTATGCAGTATTTAGGATTAAACAGAAGTTGTTCGAGAAGAAGTACCCGGATTTGACCATTGAAATAGTATAAATACAATCTCTACCTATGAAACGCCTCTCAAAAAAATACCCCTAGTGATTATTCACTAGGGGTTTTACTTAGGTTTTTATCCATTTGTCTTAGTGCTGTAAGCGGTGGGTTATACCTTACCTTTTTACCAGACACGACCATCGCCAGTATGTCATATTTACTTTCGTCATAATCGCCTGTAAAAAGCCCAGATGAAGACGTTTTTACCTCTACTCTAAAACATATCCCGTTTTTCATAGCAATTAAATCACAAGACGTGCTTGGACTTTCGGCTCTGAATACCTCATACCCGTCTAACATTAAGTCCGAACACACTATTAGTTCACCGAACGCCCCTGTAGACCCCGTGTCTAATTTCTCAAATGGTTTCTCGGCATAGCAGGTGTGATTAAAAAAACAATCACCTTTCACATAGCTATGTACTATCAACTTTTCCTTTTTCATTTTCTAACCTCTTTAATCTGTCGTATTCTGTCCGCTTAATGTGGACATATTCACTTCTCCACTTCTCCCACCTACAGTCCTTGTTACAGAACTTTTGCCATCCTCTCTCTTGTGGAAACTCTTTACCACAATTTTTACACTTCTTCTTTGGTTTCTCTTTACTACTCATAGACTTATCTCCTTTTGATTAAGTATACCGACTATTTAATGGTGTGTCAATGCATTTACTATGCTTTAAGGTATGTTGGTATTAAAACGGGTTGGTTGTGCTAGGAAGGCACATCAGGGCGTAAAAAAGAGGGCCTCGGAAACTATATCCGAAACCCCCCTTCATTTTGACAAATTAAAGAAGTGTATCTATTCTTCTTTTGCTGCCCTCATTTCCTTGTATTCATCAGTCCATTTATACGGCTGTTCAAAATAGTCTAACAGATTGTTTACGGTAAAGTCTTTCTTATCTACTAACCATCTAGCTAACGTCATAACATTATCCTGATATTCAAACCACACTCTAGTTCTAGTTTCTAGCATAATACCTCCTTATAACTTCTCCAGTCCTTTTAGCATATTATATATGCCAATGATATGTTTACCTCTAACGCTACCGTCAGTGCCGTCTACCTTTACAGCTAACTTTATTACATCTTCTGTCTTGTCCTCTAATTCATCTAAAAATGATGTAGTACAGCGTTTACCTAACGCCTTGCACGATTGCCGAACATTCTTAGCATTAATGTAACGATAAGGCATTTCATACCCCCTCTACCTGTTTTAGTTCCAGATTAACACGGTCTTTAGCAAACACCTTAACTCCCATACTACCTTTGTCTGTAACAATGGTGATATGCCTCACTACAAACTCTCTACCGGAATCTTCTATTGTCATAGTTTCTGTATCATAGACAATAATCTCTTTAACTTTGTGTATTGATAGTTCGTTCATAATCCCTCCTATTTTAAGTTATCAGCGCATGACTGACAGAATATTACACCTTGAAACCTATGTGTAACTCTTACATCTACAGGGTCTTTACAACCCTCGCACTTTATACACTCATTACATGGTTTACTTTCCTTACATAAATCACACTTCTCGCACTTACAATCACCCTCTATATCATCACACACCTCACACTGTTTGGAGAACCCAGCGTGTTCTTTACAACCACCACATACTCCAAAATCATCATATTCTGTATCACCGCAACAATCACTTGTAGCTTCTTCTGTAAATCCCATTGTTATACCTCCTAAGTTATTAGTACCTCACCACCACTATGCAACCACCGCCTCAGTATAGACTAGCCAAGGGGGGATGGCTATATATTATATCTCTCCTAATCTCTCCGCATCCTTAACTAGTCCAGATAACATACTGTATGTTACCTGTAATCTCTTAATCATTTTACCTATACCACGCCTTTTAACCATAGGCATATTAATATCCTTGAGTGCAATCTTTAACCGGCTAATGTCGTTATGTACTTCCATCTTACGTAGTAACATTCTATTCTCTAATGTATCGTTACTGTTCATACCGATACCTCCTCTGTATCTGTAATATGTACAATCTTACTTAATATTCTACTCTGTATATCACCGTTTAAATCCTCTTGAATAATCTTGTGTCTTATAGCATTAACAGCCGCCATACTAGCATCTAACTCTGTATCAGCATTTACTGTTACAGTTTTAGGGTAATGATTACCCAATCTGCCCAATCCTCCAGATACTATATACTTCATTGTTATACCTCCAAGTCTTTATCTATCATCTTACTGATAATAGTATTAATAACTTCATCGTTATTTAATGCTTCGTTAATTACCTCAACACTCCATCTTTCTTCCGTATCTCCCATATTAATACCCCCCATTTACATATTTATACCGATAGCGGCATAATTACTCTTTACCCGGTCAGAATATGGTTTTACATATTTATCCCAACAGGTATAACAAACATATTTGCCATCTACTTCCGTAGTATATAATCCGCCTTTACTAACATAAGACGGTCTATATGTATTCCTGTTACAATGTTCACATTTATCTCTCATAATGTAATACCTCCCTAATGTAATAGTCTTATCTAATGTATATCGGTTGCTATCCCGATATACTTTAGATATTACTCTGTATCGTTTGAAATAGCTATTGCCTCTTGCTCTCCCTCTAACTGTATTACTCTTGTATTAATATGTTCTTTTGTAGATAAATCATACTTTTTGATTACTTCAAGAGATGATTTACCTTTAACTGTATCAATACCGCCATCTACATATTTGAGTTTAAAATACTTCATAATCAATACCTCCTAATAGTTTAGTCTTATCTAATAACTAACGGCCATTGACCGTTAGTCTTTAGATATTACTTAACCGTTTCTGTGTTATAATATCCCTTTTCATGACACCAACAAGACGGTTTACCGTCTTTATTCTTATAAACTACACCGGGTTTGATGTGTTTATTCTTACCATTCTCTTTATATGGCTTATAGTCACAATCTTTAATATAACATTTAGTCATAATTAATACCTCCTATTTAGTCTTATCTAATATCTATCGTCATAAAGACGATAGACTTTAGATATTACTATCTTACAGATGTTAGTTTCTTAATATCTTTATCTGTAATCTTGAGAATAATATGAGCATCCGACATATCCAGATGATTAATTACCCAATGCCTAGCATCCGTGTAACTATCTACTGTAATAACATGGGAATCTTTGCCATCAGTCTTAACTATAAACTTAGCCATAACCTATATCCCTCCAATCATATCAATCACTAAGTAAGCAATATAGCTTACGGATGCAGAGAATACTGATAGGTAGACGAATAGTGTAAGTTCAGACCTCATGATAGTTCCTCTGTTATCTTTTCGATAACATAATCCATACTAATGGCCTGTCCGGATGTAGTTCTGCCCCATATAGTCATACCCATGAAGTCTTTAGTTATCATTTCACCTTGTCCAGATAGTTTATCAGCTAACCAATCAGACACTATCCAATGTTCCAATGCCTCAACAACATCTTCATCTTCTCCAATATTGTCATACTTTGCCGAAAACTCCATAATCTCCTCTATATACTTGTCATCTTTAGATAGTTCACTAATTAGATGACTGATACAATAATGCACTTCACGTCTTACAAGTGCATCACATCTTACTTGTAAATCTTTTTCCGTTTCTGTAATCATTTGTAATACCTCCTAGTAGTTTTATCTAATTCCATAGATGCTATCGTATAGACTAGCATCTTAGGTATTAGATTAATCTATTACTTGTTTTATATCGTATACGAAACCCGCCACCTCTTCTACATTCTCTTTTAAATCTTCTAATTCCTCTGCGTTTAATTCCTTATTCCCTGATACCTCAATTATTAATTTCATCTGTAATACCTCCCTAGTTGATTTGTCTATCTATTGACTAGTATACAGGAAAATAGCGCATAATCAACATAATAATGCAAATATATCAATTATTTTCTGTAGATAGCCTGTATTGCTTAATATATCTCTATATATAGTATATCGGCCACACATCCAGATACATTAACACTCACTACTATATATAGAGTGTACGTACTGATATTAGTATTTCAGACCTGTATTACTATATATGTATTATATATGTATTAGTAATAGATATAACAGTATATGTATTAGTAAGGTATTAGTAGTAGTTATAAGACTATTACTACTTACTAGTATATTACTTGGTAATGTATATTAGTAATAGACTACTGTAGTGTATTAGTTACTAATACCCTTATGACTGTATTAGTAATTAGGGTATTAGGGATGTACTAGTACATTAGTAATGTATTAGTACATTACTAACGGTATTAGTATGTACCGGTATATACTGTTAGTACGTTATAATACCTTTACAGCTGTAATAGTACATTTAAAAGGTATTACAGAGGTTCGGTCAAGCCTATTTTAGTACGGTATAGTATCTTAGTATTACTATTGATATATAGGCACACTCTTGTTCCTACGTTCTGATAATTACTTGGTAATTACTAATATCTTACAGAGTATTCGGTAGTAGTATCCTTTTGTATACGGATATATTACTTGGAAATATATAACAGAAAAGAAACTGGAGTTTTATCTTGACTCTAAGAGTAGGTTAGATATACTGTCTATAATACAACAGAGAAGGGAGTGATAAATATGGCAAGAAAGGTAAAGAAGTTAAGACCCGGTTCTACATTTACTAAGAGTATTGAACAAGGGCCTAACAAGGGAGACGTAGTACAGTTCAAAGTAGCAGCAGGCGGTAAGCCTTTTCCTGTAAGAGTAATACGGGACAATGGCGGTAACTCTACTTTGAAAGACAATTCAGGGGTTAAGTTTGGTAAGAAAAAGAAGTAATGCGATATAAGAAGAAATCACCCTACAAGGAGACATCACACATTGTGATGTTCTCTGGCGGGGCTGCTTCGTGGTATACAGCTAAACGTGTGAGGGACACAATTCTAAATGGTGATTCATCTAATATGTTATTGTTGTTCGCTGATACCAAGACGGAAGATGAGGATTTGTATAGGTTCATTAAAGAGGCTGCTGATGACATAGGTTGTTCGTATCTGTGCTTAGCAGACGGTAGGGATATATGGCAGATATTCAATGACGTTAAGTTCTTGGGTAATTCTATGATAGACCCTTGTTCTCGTATATTGAAGAGACAGTTGATTAAGTCTTGGTTATATCGGAATATGCACCCGGACACTACTGAGATATACATTGGTATGGACTACTCGGAAGGACAGCGGTTTGAGAGGGCTAAGAACTTCTGGGGTAAATGGCGGATACACGCACCACTACTTGACAAGCCTTATATGGATAAGAACGCTATGTTTGCTGAGATGGAACAGGCGGGTATAGATGTACCTCGTCTGTACGAGATGGGGTTTCCTCATAACAACTGTGGTGGCTTCTGTGTTAAAGCGGGTAAGTCGCAGTTTAAGTTATTATGGGAGAAGATGCCCGACAGGTATGCTTACCACGAGAGGAAAGAACAGGAGATACGTAAGGTATTAGGAGAGGTAACCGTAGTTAAGGAAAGCCGTAAAGGTGTTAGCACGCCGATAACTCTACGGGACTTGAGACTACGGTGGGAGAAGGATATGGATAAAGACGAGGATTTGTTTGAGTGGGGCGGTTGTGCCTGTTTCACACCCTAATATGACTGGAGATAACTAATGACTGAACAAGATAAAGATGAACACAGACCTGTATTACCACATCCAGACAGTATGTTCCCGGAGTTAGCAGAACCACTGTTAGAGTCTTTAACAATACGAGACTACTTTGCAGGACAGGCTATATCAGGGAATATTACCAAATATGGTAATACTTATAAAGAGTTTGCACAGGACTGTTATAAGATAGCAGACGCTATGTTAAAGGAGAGGGATAAGAATGACCTTTGAAATGATGCTCGACTGTATGGTGTTGATACTCTTTTGGAGGGTGATACGATAATGACTGATATGCAGACAGCGTATATAAAGCTACACGAAGAGCATCGTAAGAAGAAGAAAGTATTATCACCATCTGATGCGTTCAAAGCAGGTGCAGAGTGGCAGAGGGAAGATGTTATACACAAGATTTATGAGAATACCGTATACATTAAAAAGGTGGCTAAGAAGAAAGATATTTTTAAGGGCTATATTAATGAACCCCTTATGTCAGAAGAAGAACAGCAGATATTAGACAATGACTAACTACCTACTACTATCCCTAATAGTGCTTACGTGGGTAGTATGGACTGTGTGGTACATGAGTGACTGATATATTTGATTGGGTGTTTAACGCTATCCACTATCATACGGATAACTATTTCGGTACTGCTATAGGATTGGCATTACTATTCGCTATGATAACGGTGTGTATAGCTGTTAGCTTATGCGAAAGGAGATAATATGACTGATAACAGTAAGAAGAGATTACCTATGAAGGCTGATGAGTATGACGCACTAACATCGTGGAGAAGAATATACTGTTATCTGTCTAGGTCTAAAGTAGCCAAGAAGATTAAGAACGGATATAACCGTAGAATGAGGAAGAAGCTAAAGGAGGATATAAGAGATGAGCGAGACAGATATTAATAAGTGGTTACACGAAGTAGGGATATACAACGGTAGTGCTGATACACACGACTGTATTAAGATAATAAAGATACAGGCAGAGGCGTTGGATAAGATTGATTATGACTATAATCATAATGTACACAACACGATTGATATTGATGAATTAGAAGAAGCTATAGCCAAAGTAGAAGGGATAATCAACAATGATGATAACAGCTAAAGAGTGTAAACAATGTAAACAGACTAAGGACACAGAACAGTTTTATAAAACCAAGTATAACAAAGACGGATTGGTTTCTTACTGTAAACCCTGTTGGTCTGATAGAAAGAAAGTTTACACAGCAAAGAATAAAGAAGCCGTAAGTAAAAGTAAAGCCGAATATCTTAAAGGGGTTAAGAGTGACCCTGTTAAGTATGAAGAATATAAGAAGTATTACAGGGATAGGAAACGGAATAGGTACAAAGACAGAACAGAGTATGAAATTAAAAAGGATTATGCAGTTAATCAACTGAACCAAGCTGTTATCAGAGGCAAGATTGTTAGACCCGATTGTTGTATGTACTGTGATACTAAGTGTAAACCACAGGGACATCATATAGATTATGATGAACCATTGAATGTTATATGGCTGTGTCGGGGTTGTCATAACGATTTTCACAGGATTAAGAAGGACTACGAGACAGTAGATAGATTGAATAAGAAGTTAGACGCAGGGGGTTATTGATGGGTGATACAATTTTGTTTATATCCGATACAGGAGATTTAGTTGTAACCTATCTGCCTATATGGTGGGACAGCATTACAACCAATATAATAAATCCAATATGTGACTCCGATTGTATGAACGGACTAAGCATTATAAATCCAGTCTGCGATAGCGATTGTTTTAATGGTGTCAAGATTATTGATTTATTGAAGTAGACATATCATTACTTATCGGAAATAAGTTTGTATAAAGTATAACGAGAAATAGTTTACACAAAGCGAAAGGAGACAGCGATAATGGGTGAGTGTAGTATATGTCAGCAGAAAGTTAATCCGTATAAGAAACACGAATGTATTGTATATGGATTGTCGGATATACAGAGGGTAGAGATAGCAAGTGAGTTATTAGAAGCCAAAGACACAGAACTAACAGAAGCCAAGAGGATTATTGGGGAGTTGGATAATATAGCACGTGATACAACTTATGACGAAATTAGCTGTTTGAAGAAGATGTTAAATGTCATATTTAGCAAAGAAGCCAAAGCGTTCTTGGAAGGGAAAGATAATGGCTAATGACAACCTACAGTTTAGAGGCTTTTGGGCAAAACTAACCCAAGTTGCAAGGGGTAGAATGAAGAAAAGAGACATAGCAAGATGGGGTTGGAACGCCTGTGCTAAAGCCAAAGACACAGAGATTGCTGAGTTGAAAGAGAGGTATGACAGGACTAAGCAAACGCTTGTTAGTATGGATAAAGCATTTACAGGTACAAAAAAAGAAGTGTGGCTTGAACTTCAAAAGGCATTGGGTTGTTATGATGGTATGAATAAGGCAGAACAATCACGCACAGTAGAATGTTTGGAACTGTCAGAAGAACTAACAGAAGCCAAGAGGATTATTGGGGAGTTGGTCGAGGATATATACGGAGAGTGTGATTCATTGAAAGAAGCCAAAGTATTTCTAGGCGAGAAAACACCAGACGAGTTACAGGTGGAAGTTATACAGAAAAGGTTAAAGGAGGATAGAGGTGAGTGATAGCAGTAACGAGTATATAGTACGGCTTAACGCCATAAACGATAAGCTGAATAAAGATGTCGCAGACCTGAAGAAAGATAACGCAGAGTTGAGACTTGTATTCGGCAGATGTCTTGATGAGTTTGCTAATCATAACAACGAGAATAAAAAGGAGAACGCAGGACTGAAGAAAAAGTTAAACAGTCTGGAACTTATGTTAGGGGTAGTAGACCCAGAAAGGTTGGCGAGATATGAGAAAGAAAAAGAAATCAAGGATATATCCAGAGGCACTAATAACGAGGGTTAAAGATGGAGATACATTTGTATGTGACATTGACGTTGGGTTTTATATTACTCTGCATGGGATTGTTATTCGCCTATACGGAATTGATACGCCTGAGAAGACTGGAGCAACGAAGGAAGAGGGTCTCAGAGTTAAGGAGTATGTTAAAACGCTGATTGAGGGAAAGACCGTACATCTGGAAGTTATCAAGAAAGGTAAGTACGCAGGAAGATGGATAGGCAACATAATGCTTAGAGACGATGATGATGTATTATGTATTAACTTAGCGAAGCACCTGATAGAACAGGGTATGGGCAAAGCGTACTTTGGGGGTAAGCGTGGGTGACGATATTACAGAGGACTTAAAGCGGATAAAGGAGATGTGCGAAGAGATAGGGTTTATATCAGCAGCGGAAGAGATACAGAAGGTTATTGACAAAATATAAGTTGACCTAGCAGTAAGCACACCATATAATTCCATCATTCTTATATAGGGGAGGTGTTGTCCTCTGAGACTGACCGATGAAGAACTTGCGTTCTTGATGTGTGTGGTTGGTATATCCGGGATAATCATATCTTTGATATTATTGTAGTGTGATAATATATCATACACTGTATGATAAATTATTTGACATAGGATAATTAATTTGTTATAAGGTTTGTATGGGAAATGAGAGTGGGGATAAATCAGACGATGTATTGTCTGAGAATCATACACATAACAAGGAACTGATGACGGGTGAGAAAGTACCCGCCAAACGTGGCAGAGGTAGACCCCGCAACGGGGAGAAGCCGAAGTTTACTTATAGCACTCGTCAGAATGTTCATGGTAAGAATACGAAGAAGACTATAGACGCGGAAGAACTAGACCAAGCACGTATCTGGGCTATGCTCCAGACTCCTTACGGCTTTAAGACGCTACAGGGTATGATTCGTAATGACCCTAAGTTGAAAGACATTACCAAGTTCGCACTCCTTAACATATCCCAATTAGGAATAGACCCGGACGCGTCAGTCGCGTTATCCGCTAACAAACTACTATTACAGTATATGGACGAGCTTAACGTTAAAGGTAACGAACAGTCGTTTACCCTAAGCACTAAGATTATTAGGTCTGAAGACGATAAGAAAAACATTAAGAAAGAAATAAAGGATGTAGTTAAAGAGGAAGCCGAGAAAATAAACGCTAGGTTCATAAGCGATAATTAGGAGATATTATGGCGGATAGAAGCGAGTTCAAGAAACAAATAACAACAATGCAGAAACAACAACGCAGGGCGAACCTTGCAGATTTTGGTGCAACTTTGGGCGGCGCACCTGCTCGTGTTGTAATTAGAAAGACAGCACAGGCAAAGATTAAGAAAGCCAGACTAGAAGCAGAGCGTCTAATATCTACAGCTAAGTCCAGAAAGACTAAGGACAATGAAAGAGAATCTAACCGGGCTACTAACAAGCCCACCAGAAAAACTCAGGGAGGTAGTACACGATAATGAGCATGAGAGAAAGTATTAAGGCAAGATTGGCAAGACTCAAAAAAAAAGTAGAGTCAAAAAAGAAACCAAAGAAAGAGGACAAGTAGATGAAAAAACTATTATTGGTCGCATTATTAATTGGGCTATTGACGCCCAGTGCAGAAGCGATAACGCTAGATAAAACAAATCAAAGTACAACCGCAGGAGGACGATACGGTGCTACCATCAGACATAATACAAACGACACAACTCTCGCACTTCTCAACATCAGCGCAGCAACTACTGTTACTCTTGAGAACCATTACAGAAGCCTTGTGGCATGGTCTGATTCAGACTTCGTTTTTCGTGTTAATGACGGTGTTGATACTTTTGTTAGTGTTAAAAGCGCTAATGGCTATTACGTCAGACTTCGTGAGTTCGACGCGGGAACACAATTAATCTTCGACGTCAGCCCGGCAGGTTCAGACGCAGCAGGAATAGGAACTATATACGGACACCTAGAGAGGCGATAACCTTGACCCCTCTGATTAAGCGTTTCTCTTTCATAGCCTTCATACTGTGTATGATGATGATTAGCTGTAAGGCTTATGCTAATCACTACTTCTTTGAAGTAGCTGTGACCACCGACACCTATATAGCAGTTCCTAGTGGGGATATTGGTTATATTCGCACCAACACCCTCGCAAGAGATTATGGGGATAGTCTTTCGTCTGTTAGTAACATTTCACTACGAACAAACAACGACACAGTGTTTACAGGTGTTACATTTCATACAGACAGCACACTAGATGTTTTATTGGCTAATGGGTACGACACAATAACTTGCGAGGGGGCTGTCAATCGTGCGAAAACTCTTTTTGGTTTTAGTTCTATTAAGTATATTTGCGACTAGCTCCTCTGCTACCACAGTCACGCTTAATGTAGACCCAATGGACACAGACGGTGTGCAGATGCAAATAGGCCCTAACATCGTAGAACGCCCATATTGGATTGACCCTACACCGTCTGCACAGGGTTTCCTATTCTTTGCCCACTCATCTGATACAGGCGTATCACTCAAGTATGGACAAGACGATGTGCCATCTATATTGATATTGCACAGCGACACCGATTTTATGGCTGATATGTCAAGTGGCGAAACGCTGTCGGTAAGAAGTAACATAGATTTCACGACCACACACTTTTCAATCGAGCAATTTTTTTATATAGCTCTTGGTAAGAGTGACAGTTCTAAAGACTCAAACCCTGTTACTAATGATGGAGACTCTTCTAAGCCTATGAGCGATACAGGTGTGTTTATCAGCGTTTTCTCAAACGGTAGCCAAGTTCCAAGACTCTCGCTATGGGAACAAACCCCAGAGGGTAGAAATGTGATACAAGACGTTCCGGCTACAGGTATAGATGATTACCCATTCGCAAACCTAAACAACGTCAGGGCTACTGTTGAACGAGTAAACGATACACAATGGTATGTAATAGCGACCATTCAAAGCGACACAGGGGCTGAAGATACGGCGGTTGGAATAGCAACATCAGTACCCCTTTACAATACATATTCTGGAATAGGTGGGTTTAGGAATAATACTAGCGTACCTGCTGTTTGGGATAACATTAATATATTTTATGAACAGGGCGTAACCCCAGACCCAGACATTATACCCGTTGCAACCATTGACGCACCAACAGGAGACACTACAATCTTGCTAAACGAGACTATAAACTTTCAAGGTTCAGCAACAGACTTTGCAGGAATTGATACATACCTATGGGATTTTGGTGATGGCGATACAGCACAGGAACAGAACCCATCACACCAATACACCACAGCCGAAACGGTGATAGTACAGTTTACAGCGACAGATAACAATGATTCGGTATCTCTTCCAGATACCATACAGATAGTGATAGAAACCCCTGTAGCGATTGTTGTTGCGATAACAGCCCCATCGAACAACGACACATTTCCCATAGGCAATCAAGTTAATATCACAGGGGCTACTACTAAGGGTACTCAGACAATATCATTAACGACCCTAGACGTAGAGAACGGTATACTTCATACCGATAACTCATCGACATCCACTATAGTAGACACAACCCATTTGTATAGCACCGCGGGGCCATTCGTAATTACCATGTTCTCTGTCGATTCAAAGGGAGATACATCTAATATAGACACAATAACAATAACGATAGTAGACACAACTCCCGTAGTACCGCCCGCGTTTAAAGAAGATACGGGTGTACTCGGTTCTATCAGAACAGTGGTATCACCTATACGCATGATGCGTAGACGAGGTGGGTTCTAATGCAAGAAATGACATTAATGCCACATCAGGATGCGTTCATCTTTGACCACGACACGCCTCTTCTAGCTATAGGCGGTTCAGTCGGGCCGGGTAAGACCGTGGCTACTGTTATCAAGTGTCGCTTAAAGTTAGAGAGACAAATGCAGCAGGGTATAGCTAATCCTTATGGACTGTTCATTCGTAAACATCTTAACGACTTAATGGATAGCGTGAAGAATGTATGGTTTGAAGTGTTCCCGGAAGACCGTAGATACTGGAACGAGAACAAGAAAGAGTTACGCTTTCCTAACGGCGCACAGATGAACTTTCGTCATGGTACTGGCAGAGAGGTACTGACAGGGCCGTCTTATTCTTTCATAGCTATAGAACAAGCCGAAGAGTTAGACGAAGACATATTCACCCACGCGTTCACGCGTGTACGTGGTGACATCCCTGAGAAACAGATATTCATAAACTTTAACATTAATGGGCATGACTGGATTTATCGTTGGTTTAAGGTCAACGATATGAAAGGTGTCGCAGGCGTTGAGACTGTATATAAGGATAATGGGGAATTTAAAGAAGGATTCAATCCTAAGATTAAATTAATAGAATGTAAGACGAAAGACAATCCGTATCTCGATGAGTTCTATTGGGACAACTTACGGCTACTTCCTGAACACAAGTTCAAGAGGTACGTAGAAGCGGATTGGGAAGCAGGCTCTAATTTAGTATATCCAGAGTTTACCCGCCGTCACCATGTTATCGACCCATTTCCTATCCCATCAACGTGGAAGGCAGTCCTTGGTGCTGACTGGGGCAGAACCGCCCCATGCTGTGCCTTGGACTGTCGCATTGATACCGAGGGCAACTTGTTCATAGTGAACGAGTATTACTCACCGGGTTTAATCTCCGAACACGCCAAAGCTATCAAACAGCTTATGTTAGGAGATAGGTTCGTGCCTAAAGCAGAATACGAATATATGCTGTTAGACCCCGCTGCGTTTGCATCCACCAACCAACGTGGCAATATGGAATGGTCTAACGCCGACGAATTTAGAACTCACGATTTATATTTTCAACGTGCAGATAACGCTAAGAACTCAGAACACAGCGGTATCAACAGAGTAGGAGAATATCTTCGGTTCGACCCCGAACATATTAGTCCTGTTACAGGTGAGAAGGGTGCACCTAGAGTATTCATCTTCGACAGATGCGAAGCTCTTATAGGAGAGATAAGCGAGTATAAGAACGAGACTTGGAAAGACGAGTCACCTAAAGAACGTCCTAAAAAGGGAATGGGTGTCCGTGACCATGCTGTCGATACTCTCCGTTATATTATTAACTCAAGACCACCTGTACCAGAAATCAGTCAGGAAGTCAGAACAGATACAGTGGAATATCTATTTAATGAATACAAGAAAAAACGGAATAAATTTGCAGGAGACAATTTCGTTATAAGCGAGGTATTTGGCGATGGCTAAGAAAGTAGCAAAACCTAAAGGCAGAAAAGAATTTGTAGAGATGTGGCTTGGGCGTATTGACGATGCTATAGCCAAACGAGAATATATGCGTGAAAGGTTCTGGGACAAGTGCCGAGAGTTTGATGCGGGTAAACAGTTTAACCGTGCGCCACATATCAAAAGTAACGATATGGTTATTAACATTATAAAAGATAACAATACTAAACAGCTATCGTCTATCTACGCACGCAATCCAAAGCCAGTGGTTACACCTAAAATCGGCGATGGGCCTGCTTTGTCTCCAGAGGATATTAGTACATCAGATAGAGCCAAGACTATGGAAGATTTACTGAAGCAGGTTATCGAAGATGATAACGGCAGATGGATATTCCAAGACGAGCTAGAGTCTGCTGTATACGAGGCGTTCCTGTCTATCGGTATTGTTAAGTCTGTATATGAACCAGAGATGCAGAAGAACCCGTTAGCAGGACAGATGGTTATAGGCGAGACTGGTGAAGAGGTATTAGACCCGGTAACAGGAGAACCTATCCTAGAGCCAGACGAAATCATAGTAGACGAGTTCTACGGCGTACAGTGTATTGACCCCGATATGCACTTTGTATCGGCTAACACTAAGGACAATGGCAGAGATATGGACTTCGACGGCGAGGAAATGTTCTGGTCGTTAGAGAAGGTCAGAGGGTTTAAGATGTTCCGTCAAGACGCACGTTCTAAGGTAGAACCCACTGATACATTTCAGTTATCCCCGGAAGAAGAAAGATTTAAGAATAAGCGTGAGAAGAAGACTCTCCGTAAAACAAACGTACATCAGACACTAGGCCCAGACGCCAAGAGTAAGACTGGTGGAGAAGTCAAAGACCCTCAGAAACAATTAGTCAGGCTGTTCTGGGTTTACGACCATACGCCCGTAGTAGATAAAGATACAGGCGAGACTAAGAGATTTCAGTATGTGTTCGCGGAAGGCATGGAAGAAGACTTCCTAATGAAACGCGAATGGCCTAAAGGTATTGAAGGCGGAGTATACTCCTACCTACAGTTTAGAAAAGGTGGCAAGGCGTTCTATAAGATACCGCCGTCATTCGACCTATTAGACCTGAACGTAGAGCTTAACGAGGCACAGTCTCACATGCGGGTATTAAGACGCCGTAATAAGCGTAAGATATTACTAGATACAGGTGCATTAAAGTCTGCCGATGAAGCAGACAAGCTGCAAAGCGACATTGACTTAGAAGTAGTAGAAACTAAAGTCGGTATTAACCCCGGTCAAGCTATGCAGGTTATCGAAGCAGGAGGCCCTACATCTGCTGACTTAACAGCTGTTCAGTCTGTTAATGTTTTGTTCACTCGTTTAGCAGGACAGACACCAGAATCGTTTGGACAGTCGGGCGCACCTACTTTAGGACAATCTGAGTTACAGGCGGGTGCTTCTAACACACTCAAGTCTTATGACCACAATAAATTAATCAGGTTCTTGGGAATGATTCTCAAGAAGGTAGCTCAGCTTATGCAGGCTAACTTGGAAACTCCTAGAGCCGTAGAACGTATCGGCGAAGACGGCGGTAGGTTCTGGGTTAAGATTGATGACCCAAGACAGATAGAAGGCGAGTTCGAGTTTAAGATTGACGCCGAATCTACTCAGCCTAAGAATCAGTTGACCGATGAGTTAATGCAGAACAAGAAGCTCCAGATGTTATTCCAATGGGGATTAGATTCGTTTATCAAACCAGAGGTACTCGTCAGAGAGATAATGAAACGTTCGCCGTTTGACCAAGAGGTTGTTAAGTCTGCACAGGAGTTACAGGCACAGCAGACAGCGGAACAGTTCGAGGCTATACGACAGCAGGAACGGTTATCACAGGCAGGTGCGTTACCAGAACAGGCACAAGGTAGACAGAACACCGGGCAAGGTAAGGGTGGTGGGCAGATACCAACTACACAAGAAGGTGTAACACAGAGTATAAGACAGCAAGGTAGACCAACAAGTGCGGGTGGTAACAATGCCTAACTATGAATACAAATGCGAAGGATGCGATGATGAGTTTACTGAAATACGAACCTTTGAGAACTACAATAAGCCAAAGCAGTGTATCAAGTGTGGGGCTGCTACAAGGAAACTCATATCTTCAGGAATATCTCTCTCGTCAGCCTGTGTACCAACCCGGGATATGTCAAGCGTCAAAGAGAGTGTTGGTGAAAGAGTACAAAACAAAGAACTGTGGGGAGACGATGTCACAAGAACAATTAACGAAAATGTGGGAAGAATCAAAGCCGCTAAAAAATCAGGCGGCGTGGCTAAGTTGGAAAAACTTCCAAATCCCAAAGCCGAAGCAAAAGAAGCCGCCCTCAGAGGATACGTGAAACACGGGGCACAGAAGGCTCTTAGACAAGTAGCTGAACAAAGAACAGCTACTTCTAACATATACTAAAATTAACGGAGGAAATATGACCGATGAAAATGGCGTAACGGAAACGGAATCAGCCTCAGAATCGCCAACTGAAAATGATTCATCGACAAACCAACAGATGGATAGCGGGGAATCATCTGCCCCTGTCGAGCAACCGAAGAGTTTCGCTAACTCTGTACCGCAGAACAGGTTTAATCAAGTGATAGGTGAACGGAACGAAGCTAGAAACGAGTTGGATTCTTCAGCCCAAGCTCTACAACAGAAAGACGCTAAGATTAACGAGTTGAATGACAAGCTCAGTCAGCTTGAACAGTCTACAGTGTCTGAAGGGATAGCACCCTTTACTGGTGATATTAAGAAGATTGTCACACCCGAATTAAAGCGTTTGCATGATGATAACGCCGCGATGAGGAATGAACTCAATCAACTACAGCAGTATAAAGCTGTAGAAGTTATCGCTGAGAAAGAGAAGTTTATCCGAGAGAAGTTAAGCGGGAAAAGGGGCAGGCGTACTTATGACGAGGTATTCCCTCAGATTGAAGCGCAGGTCAAGCAGAATCCTAACCTTGTATACGAAGTCGATAGACTATATAAGGAAATCACAGACCCAGACGTAGCAAAGTATGTAGAATCACTTGAAGCAAAACTTGGAGTTAATAAAACGGAACAGAGTATAGCCAATGCTGTACCCGGAACGGTAAGTACCGACGGTACTCCGAACAGAACACCACGTAATGAGAAAGACCGCATTATGATGGGTGCAGCTAAGGCAAGGGAAGCTCTTCTCAAGACTGACCAGTAGGTCGGTCTATCTCTAAGAGAAGAGGCATTAAATAATGGCAACACAAAGCACAGATTCACGCACATTTAATGACCTAGTTTCTATGACCTTTGAGAATGTTCAGGCAGGCGTGCAGGATAATATTTACGAGTCAAATCCTACATTCGCTAAATTGAATGAAGCAGGAAACATTGAGAAATTCAATGGTGGTCGCAGACTAGATGAACTCATCGCAACTGATGAGAATAACACAGTTAAATCTTATTCCGCAGGTGGTACTTTTGACACTTCGGAACAAGAACAAACTTCACGTGCACAGTACGACGTTCGCTTCGTAGGCGGAACAGTAGCATGGAATCGTGAAGACGAAAGACTAAATAGTGGCGAAGCTGCTATTGACAATTTTGTTACAGAACGCATTATGCTCGGCACAAAGCAAATGAAGCAGGAGCTTAATAAGCAACTTCTTCGTGTTGGTGCTAAAGCAGCATCGGGCGACATTGATGGTATTGCTCAGGCAATCACATCTAGCCCATCTACATCTGGTGCTTATGGTGGCTTTGACGGTTCTACAGATACATTCTGGCAGAACCAAGTTGAGACATCAGCAGGAACGGCTACACGTACTTCTATCATCACAGAACTACTTAACCTTTCAGTAAACTGTCAGCTACAGGCTTCTGGTGCTCCAGACTTCTATCTAGCTGACCCAACAACTTGGCAGATTCTTGCTTCTGGTATGCAGGACGCTGTTCGTGTTGCTGACAAGGCAAGTGCTAACTTAGGCTTTGATTCCATTCAGTATCGTGGCGTTCCAATTTTCTTTGACGCTATGGTTCCTGACGCAGTAAACGGAATCAACTTCGGCACAGCTTTGACATCTGGAACTGTCTACGCTTTGAATAGCAACGCTATGAAACTTAAAGTAGACGCACAGTCAGACATCGCTATGCTTGACCTACAAGTTCCTACTACCAACCCTACTCGCCGTGTGCGACCTATTGTTTGGTACGGAAATCTAATCACTAAAGAACGCAGAGCTTTGGGCGTTCTTGATACCATCAATCTTGCAACGATTGCGTAAGGGAGCAGAACAATGAGAATCATATTATCAGTAGTAGTTGCTCTAGCCCTTATGGTTGGAGTTGCAGACGCAGGTTTAAATCAGGCACCGGGGGCGCGTCTTACTGTAAACAGTTCTACACAGAAAGATGACCTCGGTAATGTCGGCGACTTTGGCAACCTTCGCGCACGTTATGTACGCTTTGGTGCTACAGTCGGAGACGGTACTCCTATGATTGCTGAAAACGCATCATGGGGAGTTATCGAAGCTACAGCAGCAGACACAGAAGGCGTTAATGTTGTAGGTTTTTCGGTAGCAGCTATCGACTCAGGTAATTTCGGTTGGGTTGCTATTGCAGGTATTACAGACGTTCAGTTTGATACTAATACAGCAGTAACAGGCTCAAGAGTAAAATGTGGAGTTCGTCAGGACTTCGGAAGTTGTGCAGTTGTTGGTGCAGAGGATACTACTCACATCAATGACGTTGGATTTTTACTACCAGTTCCAACAGGAACGAATGAAGACAGCGCAGTTCTAAAGCAAATCTACATTCAAGGTATTCGGTAATTCATTAAGTAAACAATAGAGTGAGTGGGGGTAAAACCTCACTCACCTTTTTACTAAGGAGTGAAAGATGGCACAGACAAAAACATATCTACAGATAGTTCAACAGGTGTTCCGTAAGCTGAACAGGAAAGCACCAGACTCTCTAGCTAATCCTAATCAGTATACACAAATGATTATGGACAATGTTAATGATGTCATAGACATGGTAAATGATATAGCAATCACCGAGGGGTGGCCTACCGCTTACGGTTCAGGTACATTTGCTACTGTTATCGGTCAGAGAGCTTATCAATTAGACGCTACGGATATTGATACAGGTGCTACATTGAGGCGTATATTCATAGCCGACGTCGCATCACAAAGAGACTTAACAGAAGCTACAGACGCGGCATGGAACGCACGTACCCTAACCACTGTTACCAATACACCAGAGGTGTACAAAAGGTTTGGCAGTTCTGTGGTATCGGGTGCTAATGTTATGGACTTACAGGTAGACCCCGTCCCTTCAGCCGTGGAAACGTGGACTTACGAATACAAGACAGCTTTCCCTAACCTGTCCGTTGACGGTGATATATCGTTGTTACCAAGTAGTATGTTGGTATGGGGTGCGGCAGCAGAGGTATTAGAACATAAGGGCAAGGCTACACAGAGAGCCGACTTCAAATTTCAGACCTTACTACAGAATGAAAGGAATAAGCAGAGTTCGTCTAAGCAACAGTTGATTTACGGTTCACGAACACAGACCGTAGACGGCATAAATTTAGATAAGAGCTTTAGCATAATCATTGAATAATGCCTATTGAAGCAATCAATCGGTCTATAATACTGACCGATAAAGTTAAGGGATGGACTACTATCGAAGGTGACGGTAATATCGACCCGGCGTTTAGTCCTACATTCCGTAACATTATCTTGACACAGCAGGGTAAGATACAGAAGCGTAGTGGTAGTACTGCTATTAACGCTAGTGCAACCGACGCGCCAATAGTGTCTATATTAGAATGGTGTCCTACTACAGCGGGTACAGCGTGTCAAATTCTTGTCACTACATCGGCGGGGACTATCTATCGGTTAGAGACTGATAACACTTTCACCTCTCTGAAGGTGGGGCGCGACGGCGCAAGAGAGTTCGGTGCTAACTTTAGAGGTAAGCTGTATTTTAACAACGGGGTAGACACCCCACAGGTATATGATAGTGCGGGTGGGTTAGCTGACCACACAGCTTCGGGAGCCACTGCTATAGCCAAATACGGATATATACACGCACACGAATCAAGACTGTTTGTATCGGGTGGTACAGACCTAACGGTATCCGAAATAAGGTACGGAACTTTAAATGACGCGGATGACTGGGACACAGGTACTACGGCCACCGACGCGGGAACAATAGATACAGCAGGGGTATTGCCCAAAGGTGACGCGGTTACCTCTATTAACTCACATAAGGGTTGGTTGGCGTTATTCCATAAGAACCACGTTGTACTGTACAACTTTACAACAGACCAACGCTCATTAACTCTACAACACATAATCCCACAACAGGGTACGGTATGTGCTGACGGTCAAGAGCTTATCGGTAACGATGCTTACTACTGGGCTAGGTACGGCGTTAAGTCTGTAAGAGAGACTGTTCAAACAGAATCGGTAGAACTCGGCGATGATATATCAGAGCCGATAGACGATGAGTTGACTAGCAGACTAGGTTCGGTAATATCTAACAGTAGGGAAGATAAAGTATCTTTGGTGAACTATAACCCTAAGTCGATACTGGTTTTAAACTACCCGGTAAACGCGGCGGGTACAGAGTTTAGACAGGCTGTTTATAATTATCGGTTCGGTGCGTGGATGGAATGGACTGGTATGAACCATAACGTGATATTCGTATCGAGTAACAATGTTATGTATGGCGGAGACCAAAGCGGGTTCTTACATCAGATAGACGCATCGGGGGCTACTACAGATAACGGTAACTCTATTGAATTTGTATGGGAAACACCGTGGTTGTTCTTAGGCAACACGGCACGTATTAAAGACATGGACGCATTAAAGATTGTACTGGGTGTGGATGAGGCAGACTCGGTTGCTATTAGTTTTAGGTCGTATACTTCGTTTAATGAAAGCGGAGATACAGAGATAACAGATACTTTTACTTTTACGGGAAGTGGGCCATATTGGACAGAATCAGCGGCATCACCGACATTCGTGTTCGATGGATTCTGGACGGGCAGCGGTAAGTCCTCTCCTTTACCATTCCCTGTAACAGGCTACGGCTTAGTACATAAGTTCTTCTTTGAGAACTCGGATAATCAACCGTTCTCGTTTGAATATATGAGGGCAGACTTTACGAATGGAGGCAAGGCAGATGGGCAATAGGTTATTAGTTGTATTGTTATTAGTGTTTATGTTTAACGTAAACGCATACGCCAGAAGTGCTGACGGCGATACAGGTTTTCAAAGATATATAGACTGGAGTGATTCAGCCTCAAGTGAAAAGAGAGTGAGGGCGCAGGACTTTGACGATGAGAATGATAACTTTGCTAACTGGTCTTATAATCACGCAGCCTCTCCCGACTTCAACGGTCTGTTCGCACATAACAGAGACTTCGAGATTGATTCTGGTGTATCTACCGATACAGTTATAGTTATTAAGACGGGTAAGTTACGGAACGACTCTAATGTTATCTTTGTAGCGGTTGACACATTTACACTGTCTGGTACAGACACTACTTGGTATATCCAGTTATCAGACACAGGAACTATTGATGCACAGTCAAATGGGTTTAGCGGTAACCATATCCCTCTACATGAGATATACCGTACTGATACAGGTATCCGTATTGATACAGATGTTAGAGCTTTGTTTCAAGTATCGTCTAACGTGTTCTCTAGTCTTACGGCTACATCAGCATCTATCACAACGCTGACAACTACAACGCTTACATCGACCACGGCTACTGTTGATACCATTACAACAGATGCAGTTATATATAGGGAAAAGACTTTAGCACCCGCAACACCCGGTGCAGGTACAGGTATCCTATACACCAGAGACAACGCTATATTTTATATAAACGATGCGGGACAAGACGCGAACCTGACAGCGGGAGACAGCACTACTGGTAGCGACACTCTTGCAGAGAGTACAACCTTTACATTTAGTGGTGTATCGGATTCCGCTGATGTTGACGTTTCGGCGGACTCTCTCAACGCCTATGCTATGAACATAGCGGGTTCATTCACAACAGCGGGCGGGGCGGCTTCGATGTTCGCTATACTTAGAGTTGACGGTAATACCGTCAATCAACAAGAGTGTAGACATGACTCTGGCGACGGTTCAACGGTGGCGCAACTTCAATGTCCCTATTCGTTTACAATACCGTATACCGATACATTTCATATACAGATATTCGCGACCCCCGTGTCATCGGGTCTTAATGTAGACGGACAGGTACACGTATTCAAAAGGAGAGCAGACTAATGAAAAAGTTAATTGTTATTGGGTTAGTATTACTACTGAGTACGGGGGCTTATGCCAAGAAAGTTAATGTCTGTTACAACGATGACGGGACTATTACAGGTATGGGACACGGATTTAAAAACGGTAAGCATTGTGTAGAGGTTAATAAGTTTGATAAGAAGCTGATAAAAGGTAAGAAGTATATCGGTGGTAAGTTTGTAGCCGATGTCAACTATAACAAACACCTGTCAATCTCTTCTGATACAAACGTATTGGAAACTGATGCGTGGTACGCTATGTCTATGTTTACAGATATTAAGACTATCCTTACTGTTAAATTATTAGACGATAAGAATAAAGTGGTGACTACAGACGATAGGGTTATCAGTATAAAGAGTACGGGTGGCAATCTCGAATCTATGTCAATTACTATTGTTAATGGTGTAGGTACTGTAGAGTTCTTAGCACCGACAGAGACAAAAGAAGTAGGGATAACTGTATGGGATAGTTCAGGTCTGTATAAGGGCGATGGCTATATCATACAGGTAGTACCTTAATGTTAATGACGATAGGAGTAAGACCGACTACCGACTTAGACGCGGTACGGAAGATACAGGTAAACCCCGATGTGTACGATAAGTTAGCAGATGACGGGTTTCCGCCATCGTGGGCGTATAAGCCGTTTGAACACGAAGGAGTAATTTACTTATTATGTGAGGAGAACGATGAAGCTGTTGGAGTTATTACATTTACCGCTGAAAGTTCTAGCGTGGTTGATAGCCATATTGCTTTCCTACCTAATAGGTCTGGAAATGCCGTAGAGTTTGCGAGGCAAAGCGCGGACTGGATATTTGAGAATACGGACTATATTAAGATAGTGGGCAAGACACCATTCTGTAATCGTCATGCACACATCTTCGCTTTGAGAGTTGGGTTCAAAGACGAGGGAATAAATAGGGAAAGTTATGTTAAAGATGGCGAAGTGTATGATATGTGGTACACGGGAATAACAAAAGGAGAGTGGGAATAATGCCGGCAGCGATAGCATCAGCAGTTGTAGGGTCAGTGGTAAATAGAAGTCAGCAGAAGAAAGGTATAGAGGCGGCACAGAGGGCACAACAAGCAGTACCCGGTGCGTTGCCAGTAAACGTAGAAACACCTTTCGGTAAAATATCAGGATTAGAAGAATTAAAGGTAGAGGGTCTGGGAGGATTTGATAACGATTTTATCCTTAAACTTACAGACCGTTTAGACGAAGTAACAGGACTTTCCTTTGATGAACGACAAGCCAGAGTATCAGACAGGCTTACCAAGATGCGAGCCATCTCCGCTCCCGCAGAGGCTCAAAGATTAGCTGAGTTAGAGGCTACACTTACACGATTACAACCCGGTGCTACTACCTTACAGCAAGGTCAGCTAGAGGACTTCGGTTTACGTGAAGGTGCTAGACAGTCTCTCGAAGCATTACAGACCGAGGACTTAGTAAGACAACAAGACGCACAGGAGTCTATAGCAATACAGAACGCTCTTAATCAGAACCTACAGAATCAGTTAAATCAGACAGGTGCATTACAGAGTTTGGCGGGAACACAGCAAAATGTATTTAACCCTGAGAGAGCCAAACAACAGATTATAGCTAACCAGACAGCGGAAGCGGCTAGGGCTAGAGGAGACTTTGTTAGCGGTTTAGCCAACACAGCGTTTGGTGGCGGTCAAAGTATACTCGGCGGCTTTGGTGGAGGATTGCCAACAGGCGGCGGTGTAGGCGGTGCTATCGGACAGGGTGTAGGTGGTGGTGGATTCCAAATACCACAGGGATTTAATCCCAATCAGTTTCAACCACAGACCGTACCACAGAACGGCACACAGTTTGGGAGTATGTTTCAGCCCGCACCGTTCTTAGGCGGTGCAACCCCTCTACCACAGATGGGTAGCCTAAGACAAAAAACAACGCCGGGCTTCGGTACTGGTACATTAAGGAGCTTTGTATAATGCCATTTAATCCAGATGACCCATTTGAACTTGAAAGACAAACTTTAGACCACAGAGATACAGATAACCCACACGTTAGACGCAGAATAATAGCGGAACAAGAGAGACAATTCGCGGAGGCGCGTCAGAGGGCTACTGGTAAACCCGCCGACAAACAGAGTTTAATCAGTAAACTCCCAAGTATGCGAGATATTAAGAAAGGTGCTAATAACTTCCTACAGAAACCAGTAGGCAGTCCTGATGGTAACTCAATACTCAATACCTTAAACACACTAGGTAGTACAGTAGCAACGGGACTACGTGGTAATGAGGTAACACCACAGGAACGTATAGCAGGTGCTAACTTAGCAGCAGGACGCAACCTCGGAGCAGGAGCAGGTATATTCGGTGACATTGAAGCTCAGAGGTTAGCAGGAGATAGAATACGGATAGAGGGCAGACAGGGTAATGAACGCCGACAGCTTAATGACGGTATACAGGAAATATTAACTGGAGAGGGAGATGCACAGACCAAAGTGCAAGACGCCATTAACTTCGCAGAGCAGTCTGGTTTCGGTGAAGATGTTATAGCACCTATCAGACAGGTATTACAAGAACAGCAATCGGTGTTAACAACACAGGCAGATAAGATAGCATTTGAACAAGAGAAGGGCAACCAAGACAGACAAACAGCGGCGGCTGAACCCGCTGACCCGTTTAAGGCGGGGGATGTTGACCAGTCCAGAGCTAGGATTTCTGCTATGGCAGAACAACTAGGCGGAGATGTATTAGGCGGATTGGTAGATAGTCTATCCGATGATGCGTTTGAAGAGTTTGAAGGTACAGACGGTAAGGCTACATCACGGCTATTAGAGAAGGCTAGAGAGTTCTTAGACTTTGACGAAGCGGGTAATATCACAGGTACTAATAATCCTTTAGCACTACACGCTGCTATAGATGAACTACCTAAGAAGGCCGATGAAACAACCACCACCGGCGGGGGCACAAGGTCAAGACCAAATATTGAAAAAGTAATAGACGCTATAGCAGAGTCCGATAGAGTAAACGGCGAGGACAGCGAGAAGTCCAAAGAGCTAAGGAAAAACCTTAAAAAGCTGAACTCTCGCGGGGTTTTCTTTATGGGTAGGACAGACGAAGGCGGGGTTGTTATTGGCGATAAAACCACGGGTAATGTAAAAATCACCACACCAGATGAGATAATGAACAAACCTATACAGAAATTACAGGTTCGCCCTATATCCCAGAAAGAAAGAGAAGGAATTAGAAACGCAAATAATAGTCTGAAATTACTAACTAGGATAGAAACATTATTTGAGTTAGATGAGTCCACGGGCGGCCCGTTTGAGGGAAGAGTTAAACAGTTCATACAGAAAGACCTTGGTGGTCTTGGTATTAACGAATCAGACGAGAAATTAATCGGCAATCTAAAGAAACTTAATAACGCTGTTATTAAGGCGTTAAGCGGCTCAACTGTACCACTACAAGAAGCACAGCGTATTATGTCTGAAATACCCGCAATCACAGACACACCATCACAGTTCAAAGCTAAAATGGAGATTGTAAAACAGGGAATGACCGATGTTTTGGAAAGTCTGGAGAATACTAGACCCGACAGAGCAACCACCCAACAGAGATTTAACGAATTGATGGGAAGTAGTACAACCCTTGAACACGCACCCGTACCAGAAACTTCGGGGCTGTCGGACGATGAGTTGTTTGAATAATGGCCACCAAAAAAGAGAAGTGGCAAGAGATAGCCAACCGAGGGCTACAGGATAAGTTCGACCCTAATACAAGAGCCAAGTTTGACGAGGCCGTTAAAAGAGGATTGATTACATTACCAGACACACAGCTACAATCGGCGGGACGAACACAGTCATCGGGCGGGTTTGGTAAAGCATTTGATATTGCGGCGCGAATTGGTTCGTTTGCCGGGAAGAATCCAGAATTAACACAAACAGTAGCCGAGGGCGTGGGTAATGTCGAACAGGGACTTAATACAGCTAAAAAAGAAATAGGCGAGGGACTAGAGTTTGCGGGTAATGTTGGTAAAGAGTTTATCGCACAAGACCCGAGATTCAAAGCTGCAAAGAAGCTACAGGAAGTAGGTAGTGAATTTGCACAAGAAAATATTCCATTAGAAACTAGACAGAATATATCTAGGTTCGGTAGACCACTCCTACAAACGGGCGGGGCGGCTACTGGTATACTTGTAGCAGCGCCGATAGCGGGTGCAGAACTGGCAGCACCGATTACCGCATTAACCCCACTCCCGGCGGCAACTGTCGCACTAGGCGAGGGACTAGGACTTACGGCGGGAGATAAATCCGCCGATGTACTAGACAACTTCTTAGGTCTGAAAGAGATACCAGAGACAACAATTAGCAGTCAGGCGGATATTGTTAAAGAGTCGGCGGAGAATACGGCACTTGTAATAGCCGCATCGGCTGTTATCCCGGCGGTTATAGCACCGTTTAAGTTTGTAAAGAATCAAGCTAAGAAAGGCATAGAGTTTACCCTTAACAAGACAAAAGAGTCTATGGCGACCACAGGCAGTAAGGTACTAGAAGTCGGGGATAGACTGAACATAGACACACTACCCAGTGAGATATTAAAAAGTAAACCGTTGTTAAGGTTAGAGTCTGTTCTAGCCAGAGTACCACTAGCGGCGGGAATTATGGAAAGATTCAAACTGATGCGTATAAGACGGCTGTTGGAAATCAGAGATGATTTGGTCGAGCGTCAGGGCGGTTCAAAGGACATTGAAGAGACTGGTAAGGAGATACTACGCCTAGTAGACGAGGCTGTTAACGCGGAGGGTAAACTTGTAGGGGCTGAATTAAAAGCCGCCAGAGAAAGTGTATTGGTAGAGATAGGTTCAACGCAAACTGGCAGGTCACTTGGCGGTACTATTCAAGACTCTATAATAGAGTCTAAAAGGGTATTCAGAAACGAGAAGCAGGCGAGATACGAAGAATGGTCTACTCTTGTAAAGAATACTTTAACACCCGAAACGGACAAAGTTGTGCTAAACGAGACACGGAAAGTGGCACAGAAGGAACTATCGGAACTGTTAAAAGCACAGCAGGGCGGGGTAGACGTTGACGCCACATTAATTAAAAGGCTTAACCGTTTTCTATCACAGACCAACCCCGGCGGTGCTAGGATTAATACCGCAGAGCAGACGGCTGCAGCTCGTAAGGGTATTAACGGTTGGATTGAAAAAGAAGTAAAGTCTCTTGAAAATGTCACGGGCAGAGTTGATTCTCAGTTTACAAACGAGGGAAGAATATACGCCAAGTTAAAGAAAGCTATGGATAAAGATTTAAACGATTTCGCTGACGGTGTTGGCGGCGACATTAAAAAGAGTCTTGATAATGCAAACCTATTTTTCAAAGAAGGTTCGGAGCGTTTAAACAACAAGGCAATTAAGAAGGTATTAAAGTCTGACCCCGAGCGAGTTGTCGAATCTATGAAAACAACATCCGATATACTAGCACTTAAAAAGGCATTAGCTCCCGCCGAGTTTAATACATTCAAACAAGCACATACCAATAAACTGTTGAAGGTAGACACAGAGGGGTTTACGTCTGCCGGGTTACGCCGTGAGTTAGACAAGATACGCAAGTCAACATTAGCAGAGATATACACAGAGGCGGAAATAAAACAGTTACAGGAGTTAGCCACAAGGGGTATAACACTAGAGGCGAAATTAGTACCTAATAAGTTCCTCAAGTCTATCATCAACAGCGAGTTTGCGGAAGAGACCATTGTTAATAAGATTGTTAGAGATAACAATGTTGGTACTGTCCGTGCTGTAACGAAGATATTAAAGAACGCAGGTCGTTCTGATTTATTGGACAATGTGCGTGTAAATATATTAGAGAACAGAATACTGAAAAAGTCTGGCGGTGTATTTGACCCACGACACGCGGCAGATGAAGTAGATAAAATGGGGAAAACATTTGATGAACTATTCACAGACAGTTCAATTAAAAAGGATATACTTGACTTGGCGTTTCTTGCCAGACAGATACCAGAAATAGCATCCCCACAGGCTAAGTCTGCTGTTATCGGCGATAGCTTTGGAAATATTGCAACTGGAGGTGCTGTCGGTTCGTTTATACTTGGCGGTGTACCCGGTGTTGCTTTATTTATACTTACATCTAGGGAGGTAGCCGTAATGTATACGTCAAAGCGTGGCCGCGACCTTCTGAAACTATCAATGACTATGAAGAACGGTGACCCACGGAGTAATAAGGTAATAAGCGATATAATGTTATTGTTGGGTAATACGATAGCTGTAAGTGGCAAGCAGGTGAAAGACCAGTCTGAAAACAAGCGCGACCGTAAAGTTTTCCTAAGAAGTAAGGGACAGTAGTATGAACAACGAAGACAAAATCATCGGTAAGCTAGAGTCTATAGACACCAAGGTAACTAGCATACAGATTGAACAGGCTACTATTAAAGAACACGTTCACGGTATGAGTAAGCTATACGACGAGAAGATAGAGAACTGTGAAGAGGTAGCGGGTATGGCTAACGACTTATCTAAGCAGACCAACACTCGCCTGTGGAAGTGGTGTACGGGTTCGGGGGGTATTGGCGCTTTAATCGGTGCTATGATGGGTTGGATAGGTAAATGAGTCTATCAGAACGACAGGTAAAGTTTAGTGTTATGATAGCCGACCTTGTTATCTGGGCAGCAGGATTAAATATGTTCTTGACATACGGCGAGGCTTACCGAACAGATGAACAGCAGATGATACACGTAGCTAACGGTAAGAGTAAGGTAATACATAGTAAGCATCAGGACAGGTTAGCGGTAGACTTTAACCTGTATATAATGAACGAGTACATAAGAGATAAGGAATTATATAGACCGTTAGGCGAGAAATGGGAAGCACTTGGTGGACGTTGGGGTGGTAGATTCGGCGTAGATAAAAAGGACTATAAGGAGAAAATAGGATGGGATTCCGGTCACTTCGAGTATTAATACTTGTACTACTATTAGCTACACCTAGCTACGCATTTGACGTAGTTGACGTATTAGGTGCGCAGACGTTCTTCGATAACGTGGCTCTGATTAAAGGGGAGACTGGGCCGGCCGGCGTGAAAGGTGATACGGGTACAGACGGTGTAGTGGGTGGTATAGACACCACTACGGTAGCCGATACTATGGGTGTGGCACAAGACCAGTTGGATACCTTATTTCTGATTACAGACGACCATAGCGATAGTATAGGAGAGTTAAGGGGCTACGCAATAGACACGCCATCGGTAGCAGATACCATATCAAACCATACACACAGCGACACAGATAATCAGTTAGAGGTGAACAGGTTTAACGATATAGTTGACGATTATAACGACACGTTCGTCGCACTGTTGGCAGACTCTTTCTGTGTCAGTACAGATACACTAAGTACAACGTCTACGGGGTTCGTAACTATCTTTGAATGTACCACCGTGATTGCCGATACCAACGACTGTAAGGTAGACATATCTGTAGACCTGTCTAACTCAGGGGCATCGGTGACATCTACGTTTAGAGTGTTAGACTCATCGGGTGTAAAGATGATTGAAGCCGACCAGACGGGGACTGACATACGAACTAGGTCTGGGTTCTTTATAGAGAGAAATACCGTTGATACTAATGTTTATACCATACAGCTAAACACCAGTAGCGGTGCGAAAGAGGCACAGGTGTCTCGTATATTTATGCACTTCGATTTGATAGGAGATTAACTATGAGAATATTATCGGCATTACTATTTGTATTACTTTGTAATACATCTTCGGCAGAGGTGTACTCTTATAATAAAGGGGACTCTACTCCCCCACAGGTTCAGGCTGTTATATATAACGACCCAGTATTAACAGACACGGGGCTAATCGGTATACGCCATACTTCCGTAACCCCCGATACACTCTATGTTATATATCCCGCCGCGCTATCGGACACAGACGAAGCACGAATAGATGTGATAATCAATGGGGAGTAAAGAACACCCTATGGTTGTATGTACTTGGCTCGACGCCGAGACTGACGGTGGGTGGCATGACAGGGACGAGATAGACGCTACTAAACATACAACCCCTACAACCTGTCAGACTATGGGATTTCTCTTGCATAATGACGATAAGGTTGTTACACTTGTAGGAAGTATTAACGAGTATGAATATGGAGAAGTAACAAAGATTCCAAAGG
>Ga0255047_10000309_pt1 | contig 39108 bp, 55 predicted proteins | sample JV7_2_1_MG_FD_183640 | JGI IMG/M metagenome (GOLD analysis project Ga0255047, IMG submission 183640) | Seawater microbial communities from Jervis Inlet, British Columbia, Canada - JV7_2_1 | ecosystem: Environmental > Aquatic > Marine > Inlet | place: Canada: British Columbia | collected 2016-10-06
GACAGCTTATGGAAGCTACGTGAAGTACTTGAAGCACTTGGCCAAGATGTACCAGATGGAAAACTTAGCTTAGATCTTAAAGAGCTTGTTGACTGTGAATGTGGTGCTACTGTGTTCCATGAAATCTATGAAGGGAAGAAAAAAGCTAAGATTGCTGACTTCCTTCTTGCTGATGAAGTGGATGGTGGTTCTGATGAAGATGAGGAAGACGAAGAAGATGAGTCTGAAGGAGAAGATATCAGTTCAATGGATGAAGATGAACTTGAAGAGTTTATTGAAGAGCATGACCTAGAAGATGAGGTTAACCTTGATGATTATTCTACCATTAAGAAAAAACGTAAAGCAGTCCAAGAAGCCTTTGATACTGAAGAAGAAGACGAGGATGAAGATGAGGACGAAGATGACGATGATGAGGTCTCTTACACAGAAGCCCAAATCAAGAAAATGAAGCTAGACCAACTTGAAGAGCTGAATGATGATCTTGATCTCGGTATCGATGATATTGATGAGATGAAAAAGCCAAAAGCTGTTCGTAGAGTGATTAAAGCACTTAAAGCTAATGACCTTTTTGAAGACTAAGAACTCAACCACATATTAAAATGAGAAAGGGCTAGGGGTTTACTTAATCTACTAGCCCTTTTTATTGGAGCACATTATGGCACAACAAGAATTTAAGGTAGTAAAAGAGTTTCTAGATAGAGCCCGAGCTGAGTTGGGTGGTTATTGGTGGAAGGTGCATGGCTCTATGTTTCAGATAACTGGTAACCCAGATGTATGTGGTTGTTTACGTGGACTGTATATAGCACCAGAATTTAAGGATGGTAAAGGTAAATTAAGTGGTGTTCAAAAAACACGTATAAAACAGATTAGAGAGTCTGGAGGTTTTGCTGGTGGATATTGGTCAGCAGATGAAGCTATAAAGGATATAAAGAAACATGTTAAAAACTTCGCTCTACAAAAAGCAAAAGACAGCCGTAAGGTTGTTCGCAAAAAGAAGGCAGCTCGCATTATTCATGGAGCCAGGGACTGGGAAGACAATCACCGCTTTCGCAATGGTAGATCAAAAACAAAGAAAAAAAAGAAGGCATCTACTCGTACTAGTAGTCTGTCCAAAAAATCTAATAAGTAGTTGGGAAGATGAACTCAAAGAGCATATGGACGACTACCAGTTCATGGGCTCACTAAAAGAGCTCAAAGAAACTGAGGTTGATACCTCTAAAGCTTATACCTTTGTGGTAATTAATTATGAGCAAATGAGGATCCACATAGACTATCTTGTTAAACGGGGTTGGCACTTCGTTATTCCCGATGAGAGTCATAGAGCTAAGAACAGAAGAGCTAAGACCTCAAAAGCTTTATGGAGACTGGCCTTTGTCCCTTATAAATTGATACTCTCTGGTACACCCATAACCAAAAATGAGATTGATCTATGGTCACAATTCAAATTTCTTATGCCCTCATTGTGGGGTACTAATTTTAAATTATTTGCTGAGAAAGCTCTTAGAGAGACAGACTTTGGTGACTATAAGAAATGGGTACCTCATAAGAAAAAAATAAAGCGTTTTATGAAGAAAGCCCAGAGGTTTACATACTATTTAAAATTAGATGATATGACAGATATGCCTAGTAAACATGATATACCTATCAGAATAGTAATAAATAGGCAACACAGGAAAGCGTATAGGGAGCTAGAACAGAACTTCCTTACTGAATATAAGGGCAAACGCTCTAGCATAGATCTAGGGATAACCAGCCTCCTTAGGTTACAACAGCTAACTGGGGGTCATTTAATATATGAGAATGGAGATGCTACTCGCTTTAAAGATCAACCTAAACTATGGTGGATACTTGACAAGTTAGAAGACCTTGGTAAAGAGAAACTACTTATTATATGTAGATATAGCTATGAGATTGATCTTATAAAGACAGCATTGAACAAGTTAAAATATAAGATTGATATAATGCAGGGAGGAATGAGTCAAAAGGAAGTAACCAAGGTTAGACACAGTTTCCAATCAGAAAAAGGCTGTCAAATACTTATTGGTCAAATATCAGTAGTAAAAGAAGGTAACAACTTCCAAAAATGCTGTAGAAACACTGTTTTCTATTCTAAATCATTGAGCTATGTTGATTTAGACCAATGTAAAAAAAGGACATGGAGAAACGGTCAGAAGAGAAAAGTTAAATATTACCACCTAATAGTGGAGGAATCTATTGACGAGAGCATAGAAAAGCTTTTAGATAGAAAGACATTAGATATTAATAAAGCTTTAATAGAGCTAGTATACAATAAAAATATAAGGAGAAACAACATGGCTAAGAAAACTACTTCAAAGAAAACTACTGAAAAGAAAGCACCTGCTAAGAAAGCACCAGGTAAGCTAGAAATGCCAGAATTTGGTGTTGATGCAATTGCAAAGGGTTTGGGTGTTGATGCACGTACAGCTCGCTTAAAATTACGCAATGCTGGTGTTGAGAAGTCAGGAAGAACATATGACTTTAAAAACAAAACTGGTGTAGACAAAATGGTAAAACAACTATCTAAAAAATCTGCTGAGTAAGTTCCCTCCCCCTTTCTTAACTCAAGTAGAAAATAGAACTAGAGCTGGAACTCACACATTCTGGCTCTAGTTTTTTAGTTTTTAAGGAGCTCTTTACATTTTTTATTTTTTGGATGTAGAGGGCAATAGCACTGCTTTAACCACACCGCATTATTCTGGTCTACTGTGAGCATTTGAAACTCACTGCCCATAGTCAATGTGGGTACGTAGTTGTATGAGGAACAGAAGCCTTTATTATGAGAAGAAGTCTCGCACCCTGTTACGGAACTTGCGATCACTAGCAACACGGTTAGAAGTGTCTTTTGCCTCAATATTTTTTTCCGTTTGGTCTTCTGCATTTTTTAATCTCTCAGTTTTTCTACCATTTAAGAAAGAAGAGACTTTTGCTACCCCCACTATTGCAGCGAGGATAGCAAGAAGTAGAGTGGCACTACTCACTGTCAGTATCCACTAGGATCTCATTGCCAGCAGCAACAAGGGCCTCTCCTACCATGACTATGGCAGTACCAACCACAGTATCTAAGATCTCACTTTCGAGTTGCTCATCAACTGCATCCCCAATTTTTTTGCCAAGATCTTCGGCCATTTTAGTAGTATCAAACATATTTAGTCCTTTCAAAAACAATTTTCTATAGTTAACATAAATTCGTCAGGTAGCAAACCCTTCAGAAGTTTTAGGGTGTTTTTACTATCTGCTACCCCACGTCTTTCGCCAAAGTCAGCGAAATACTTACCAACAAGGATACACCCTGCAGTATCTAGTTCAGTGTTGCCTGTATGCATGAGTATATATACTCGTCCATCTACACCTTTGAGCTCCCACACATCCTTATATTTTGAGCTACTATATTTAACAACCTTATATACGCCTTCTGGAATACAGCTCTCATCTCTAATGTTATTAAGCCAGGTCTCTTCTAGAGTTACACAGATGGGCTCGTTCTCAATATGTAGTACTCCAAAACAGCCAGACTTATAACTATTACATGTTCTCTTAAGTAGTGCCTCCATAGTCTCCCCTCCTACGTAAATAGATGCTATCTGGTGATAAACTAGCATTAGTCTCTGCCATTACTTTAGTAAGGTCTCTTAGAACAGCATTACTCTCAGACTGTCTAATATCAAACCTATTCGAATGTGCTTCAAAGGCTGTCTTCCAATTATTATTACTTTCTTTTTGGTCAGAGCTCATTCTATCCACAATACCCCTTACTACTCCGGCATGTTGCTTCATTATGAATACTAGTAATACAAAAAAGACCCCAAGGATTAATCCAGCTAATCCAAACTGTACGAAAGGGTCCCAATTAAAGTTAAAAAAGTCCAATGTTTATTACTCCTATTCATAGCTTATGTTTACGGCTCCGGCATTAAACGTATCAGTGCCTGACCTTGTTATACGTAATCTATCTAATTCACCACTTAGTGTCTTTATACCAGATGCAATACAAACACTAGTTAATGTTTTACCCATTGACGACATAAGCCACTTATTCCCCCCCATATGATCTAAAACAGCCACTGCGTCCCCCGGAAGAGTTTGGCGTAGCACTAAAAACCCAGAGGTGGATGTGGCTGTGCCCCCCGACTGTGGAGTGTCAACTTGGCTTGTATAGCCACTTGTCTCTAGGCCACCGCTATCCCCCAACTGAACCATTATTTCATCCGAGCCAGTTAAATCTACACCATCAAACATGACAGTAATACGTTTTGTCCCTGAAGGTATAGAGGTAAAATCAAAAGCAGTTCCAGATGTTGTGGCTTGCTCTGTTTCTAGTGTAATACCTGTTACCAAATCATCTACTTCACTTTTATTATAAACATCCATAACGGCTCTGGCCTGAGCTGCAGTTAAATCTTCGGGGTCACCAGTACCAGCTGTTACTCGTCCTTTTATAGTGGAGGTTGCCATATCACTAAGTTTGGCATTTGTTACGCTATTGTCTGCTATAGCTGCACTCTGTACAGTATCAATCCAAACACCAGTTGTACTATCACCTATAAGTACATGAGTCTCCCATTGAGAGGATAAAATAATAGAAGAAGAGCCTTCTATAGTATCAGAGCCACCAGCGTTGATAGTTAAGGTATTAGCATCGCCAGTTTCTTTTACAAAAGCGAACTTCATGTCTTCACCATAGACAGAGAGCTCTGATAAATTTACAACTACATTACCCCCGGAAGTATCAACCTTAAATAAGTAACCTTCTTCAGATAGTAGGGGTATAAATGGGCTATCAGCAAAGGTCTTAGTTACCACCTCATTATATAAACCTTCAGCAGCACTAGAGGCAGCGGCGGCAGCACTTGCAGAAGCAGCACTTTCACTAGTGGCGGCATTTGTTTCACTAGTGGCGGCATTTGTTTCACTAGTGGCGGCATTTGTTTCACTAGTGGCGGCATTTGTCTCTGACACAGCAGCGGCGGCAGCGGCGGCACCAACAGCACCAAATAACAGAGAAGGTGCAAAGACCAATACATTCTTAGTACCTGATTGAGGAGCTATGTCTAAGGTAAGTGTAGTATTCTCAAGTGTATACTCATCTGGTCTAAATACCTTACGTTGGGTAGAGTTCTCTCGTGTCAGACTTACATTATCAATATTACCAGTAAATGTAGTGCTGCCAGTAAAGGTGATAAGCTGAGTAGCACCAGCTACAATAGTCTCTATATGGGTGCCATTAGCAGTACGTCCAGTACCAGCAGTACCAGCCATGTTAGGTGTTATTGTACCAGCAGAGTAGTCAGATACAGTAAAGGTTAACGTATAACTTTCTCCCTCATGCATGAGTATAGCAGCACTTTGCTCTAGGTCTCCATCCGTAGCAGTAGCTTTAGCCACACCATCAGCAATGGTCCAACCCACACCTTTAGTCCAGTCCTCATCAGTACTAAAGCCACCATTAGTAGTAAACTCATCTAGTAAATCTGCGAAAACCATGAGTGTCTTTTCATCTGTACCTAAATCTACAGATAAAGTAAACTCAGTAGTAGTACCATCACCTGAGAAAGACTGGAAGAAAGCATCATTCTCTACATCAGCTATCTGGATATTGGGTACTGTCCATAGAGCACCACTATCGGCGTCAGCAGCAGCCTGGTTGGGGTATAGTGCCAAGTCATAATTCTCTTGAACGTGAGGTATAATAACATTACCCCCATAGACAGGGTAGCCATCCTCATTAAGTATTATGCTACTTGACAGAGTAGCACCAGTGTAATCAGTGGCTAGTGCTATTACAGTGGAGGTACTTTCTTCATATGCTTTTAATACAGCACCAGAATAAGGTACACCTTCTCCATCATCATATTGGGGGGGTAAAAATGCAAGTGGATACCAAGTCATTATATATTCTCCTTATTGGGCTACGACATTACCCTTAGCATCTACTATTATTGGCTTAGGGCCTCCAAGTAAACGCTGAGGTGTAGGTGAAATAGGGCCACCTTCAACAGTAGCTTTATTTATATTACCTCTATTAAGTAAGGCTTGACTGATACCTATCTCTTTATCAGTCATTGGTAACCTACTTATATTCTCAGGTGAAGACAGTAACCGTTGGGCAACTGGCTCTGGTGTTGGTACCTCCACCTTACGTAACCCTGCCAGAGTATCCTCAACAATAGACTGTTGGACTCTAGCACCTCTTTTAGCCGTTACAGCTTCCTTGGCTCCTCTAGCAGCAACACCTAAGACATTAGCAGTGGCAGCACCTGGTAGATTACCAGTGCCTCCCATAATTATAGCAGGAAGACGGCTAGCTACTAGATCAAGTATCTCTGTACCAGCATTAGGATTAGCTGCTTTCTCAAGCAACTCCTTAGCTTCATCTGGCCAACCTCTAATACGTTTCTTATTAAGGAATAGGTTTTTATAGCCAGTCTGCATTACACTATGTGGGTTCTTAGATAAAGAAGCTCTCTCAGCGATAGCATCCAGGTCACGTATCATCGATCTAGCCTGCCAAAGCTTTCTACCATTTATAAGTGCATTATTACCTGCCACATCTGTAGTATCTACTATGTCTCTAAGCTCATTCTGTAGTAAATATAACTTCCTGCCATTAGCATCAAGGTCACCAGTTTTGGCATCAACCATCTTATTAATTTTTTGAGTAAGAGCCTCATCTAAGTCTTGTACTTGATTTAGGGTCAAGCTCCTCCCCTTATTACCTGCCAATTCATCTAAATGCCCAGCCAACTCTTTAGCTTCACTAGTCATCTTTCCACTAGGTAAAGCTTTAGGCATACTCTCACTAAGTTTAGTCTCGAACTTATCAGCTACTTGATTAGGGTTAAAGGTAGCACCTATCTCATCTGCCTGTTGGTATGCTTCCTTAGCAAGATTATCAATCTCATCCATGCCTATAATATTAGCCTTGGCTGCTTGTTTAGCGGCAGACCTCTTAGCTTGTACAGCACCAGTAGTAGAAGTGTCTTTTAGGAACCTTTGTACCACAGGTCTACTAGCCACAACATTACCAGTAGCAGACAGAGCCTTACCAGTGCCTCCCAAGTTTAAAGCTTGACCAGCAGCACGAACATTACGAGCAGTACGAGTATCACCCTCAGTAACAGTCTGTATATCTCTTGGTAACTCTTCAGCTAGGTTACCCTCACGTCCTGGTACTGGTAATCGCCCAATAGTCTGACCTGCTAGGTAAGTACCCACATCAGTAATAGTACCTAAGCCTTCTTTAACTATCTCAGGAGTAACTTGTTCTGCAGTGGTAGCTAATACGTCTGGTACATTAGAGGCAAAGGCTAGGCCTTGTTGTATAGCTGTCTCTGGCAATGATTGCTCCCCAGCCACAAAGGCATCTGCTGCCTGTTGCATCTGCTGAGTTCTGTTCTGGGCACCTTGTTGTAGCTTCTGAGTATAGCCCAAATCAGCAGGGGTAGCTCGTTGTCTCCAGGTATCATTACTACTAGGCTGCTGAACAGCAGTAGCTCTATCTCTCCATGTGGGCATCTTGGTCTTCCTTTATCTTAAAACATTAAAGCCTTCAGCTTGTGCCTCTTGTAGATCACTAGCATCAATCTCAAAGGACTCTTGTCCATTACTTACAGTAACTCTCTGGTTACCACCAATAGCTGGACCTGTTGTTCCTTGAGGTGGGAAACTCTGGAAAGCTCCTTCGGGTATTGGTTGTTGAGCTTTAGCAGCCAGCGTATTAACATAATTCTTCCAGGAGTCAACACGTGCCTGAATAGCAGCCTTCTTCTCAATTGGCGAGGCATTGACATCACCAAGAGTAGCAAGTAACCACTTACCTTCTTCTACTGAGAATTGACCCCCAAAGGTTGCTTTCAAGATAGGCAAGATTTCATCCCGTACCAAGTTCTGGTAGTAGGTTCTTGCTGCAGCATCATCCCCAGGGCTAAAACCTAGCTGACGTTGGAAGCTATCTGCCGCTTGACCTGTTAGGGTATACGTAGCTCTATCAGCAATGGCATATAGAGTATTAGCAGTATTTTCAAGAGCGGGCACTGAAGCCATGAAGTCTTGGTAGTCAGCTATATTACCTCCAAGTCTAGTACCTTCAGCAGTTGCTTGTGAAGAAGCACCAGCTATCTGTGGTTGGTACTGTAGGTTAGCCTGTTGAGTGCCAGCTTGTGTGGCATAATTAGCAGCAGTACCTGTACCAATATCAGCTATATTCCTACCCTGTTGACCTGCACCACCTTTAATAGCCTCAAGTGCTTGCATCTCAGTTAGCCCAGGATTAGCATCCATTAATCTTGTTATAAGCTCACCAGTGGCACCTCCTATACTGCTTCCAGCACCAAGCCCTGATTGTCTATCTATTATACCATACACCTGACCAGCAGCAATAAGGCCATCTACATTATTCCTTAGCTCATCAATATTACCACTCTGTATCAGTTGTATAGCTGCATCCGTCTCTTGAGTATCTACCCCTTCACCAGTAGCCATTCGACCAGATAAAGTTTGTTTTCTATTCATCAGGAAGGACTCAGCACCTTTTATATCATCTTGATCGAGAAAGGTTTTTAACTGAGCCGCACCAGCTATAGTACTTGTTAAACGTGATCTTTCACGAGTATCAAGGTTCTCATAATGCTGTCCCAAGACCCTCTGAGTAGCTATAGCATTCTCATTCTGTTGAGACTGGTTTTGGTTCTGCTGCTGTTGGGCTTGATATACAGGCGTAGCGGTATCTACTGCCACACCTTTTAATGGGATATTACTGTCTATTGGCATTTATATTCTCCTTAAATATTTGCTGCTTGATATGTGGGCGAGCCTTGTAATGACTGTAGTGCTAACATGGTACTAAGTTGGTTCTGGTAACCAGAGGCAAGGGCATTACTAGAACCTATTATACCAGCTGCCTCAGCATTACTAGCTTGAGTAGCTAAGTTAGAAGAACCAGTAGCAGAGGATAGACCTGTATTAACTTGTCCTTGTAGTGTATTAACCTCTTGATTAACCAATCCACTACCAATACCCAATAATTCAGATTGTAGTGCGGATGCTGTACCTCCTGAGGCAATCTTACCCTTAGCTGCCTGGTTGGCCAACAGCCTTTGCTCAGCATCAGCAGCAAGTGTACCATATAGCTCATTACCTTGTATATAACCCGTTGGGTCTGCCTGTATATCTTGTATCTGTTGAGCAGCGGCGGTACCAAGCTTATTATAAGGTGACAGATAACCACTAATAGCTTGGTTGGCAGCATCCCTCTGGACACCTGCAGCCTCAGTAGCAGCCTCTGCTTGACCAGCAGCAATTAATTGGTTACCAACACCCAACAACTTACTAGGTTCACTTACTAGGTTCTTAGCACCTGCAACAAGTGAGTTACCTATGGTACTACCTAAAGAGGAGCCAGCAGCAGTACTTATTGCTGGGGAGAAGCCGGGAGCAGCACCAGCACCAGCAGCAAGTAGTGCCTCTGATGTAGTACCCGCAGCAGTAGCAGCACCAGTACCAGCAGTGGTTGCAGCCCCTCCTGCACCTCCTGCACCTACATATCCACCAACACCACCCAGTGCTGCACTCTGTAAGACATTACCTCCACTTATGGCACCTCCAGCAGCACCACCAAGGGCACCTCCAATAGCACCTAATGTCCCACTTGATAAGGTAGAACCTAGATAAGTACCAATACCTGGTGCTACAAGTGTACCAATAATCGGTAGTGCTACACTAGCAATCGTTTTAACTGCTTTACTCATTTCTTTTTCCTCTCATATTGATACATGTGGATTTCCTCGTGTATAGGTATATTTTTTAGGTGACCCACTTTACGTAAAACACCTCTTCTAACAAAATGCTCAAAAAAGCTTTTTTGGTCTTTCTCAACTATTAGCATAACCTCTTTATCTTGTGATAAATGCTCCATAGCCCATTTAAAATTAGTAATGCAATTAGCTGGAGTAGTCCATGGGAACCAAGTTACATGAGGTTCTGCCATATAATCAGTACCAGCTACATCTACGATACAACATGGCCCATATCCATGCTTCGTATCACCATAACCAATATATCTTACCTTAGCACCTACCATAGGTGAGATATCTATTCCTTCTAATGCAGCTGCATATAAGATAGTATCATGTGCTTCATTATTATAGACCTCTAGATTATACTCCGACTGTGTAGGCACTTATGTCTCCTTCCCAGGCTATAGGAGTACCTGGAGCACCTATTACTGTTACTATAGCATAAGTGCCTGAAGAAGATAGACCAACATTCCAACCAGCCACATCTTCACCACTAATAATATTAGGTGAGCCTATACCAGTAAGGGTCCCACCTATATTCTTATAGGCACCTTTTAAACTATAAAAAGCGCTATCACCATTATCAGCTCTAGCAACTATGTTCGCATCAATCATAGTGGTAGTGCCGTCTTTCACTGAGATACGAAGCATTGAAGTCTGAGTGTTATCTGTAGTATTAACCTTAGCCGATACACCACTACTATACTCAGAAGTCCATAATTGGTAGATGGTGCTAATTAAACTATTAAAGAAGGCCGCCATCTGCTTGTCTTTAGTGAAGGACGCAGGTACTTGCATAGGTGGAGGTGAAGTAGTAGTTATATTACTCATATACAAAACTCCATCTCTGCCTTAGCACTAAAGATAGCCCAGAAGATGGGGTCACTTACTTGTACTCTAATCACACAATAATCAAACCTACCTAAGTTCTTAACCACTACTTTAGTACGTTTACCCAATTCACCCACCTTAATAAATCGCTCTGTACCAAAGGTTTTACCATCACGTGATATGGATATAATAATATGTGGATCAGAGCCTTGTCCCTCAAGTAAACCAACACCTGTTTCTAAGAAGAGCTGAAGTTCACTAATCTCAAATGTTTTACCATCTTGTTGAAAGAGCCCTCCATGTATAGGAGCAGTGTCTCTAACACGTACAATGGTCTCATCCATATCAGTGTAAGTCTCGGAGTCTAGCTCATATATACTACCAGAGTCCACATCTCCTACAAGGTGTTTATCAAAGATATTTACATATGAATTAGCTCTAATACGTCCAGACTTACCAGTACCCCACTCAAACCACTCACCTCCAACTGGGTAGACCCAAGTTATATCTTGAGTGGGGAAGGTAGCCACATAGAACCACTGGCCTTCTAATTCCATGGTCCAACCTATGCAGTCCTTAGTTACAGAATACTTCTCTATTAATGCAGTTAATGCCGGAGGAGAGATAACAGTATCTACAGAAGAAGAGCCTGCAGTTAAAGTATGGAATTGCTTATCAGACCCAAGGAAGAAAATAAAATCGGGGCTATCAGCCACTGAGTAAATAGCATTTAAACCTAGATTAATTATTGAACCTTGTACCCTATCGAAAGGAGGATTACCAATACCAGAATTCCACCAGAGCTCAATGGTCTCAGCCCCAAAGAGGTATAGCATCTCTCTATAAGCATAGGGTAATAATAGCTCGTCTGAGTAGCTCTCAGCAGCAGCAAAGTTTAGACCGTCTATGATAGAAGGCTTACCTACATCAGATACATCAAAGATCTGGCCAGACCCTCTATCATAGATAGCTTGACTATTAAGAACAGCCACACCTTTGGGTGATCCTAAATTTATACTAGTGTTTTGAGTTACTGTCTCTCCATCATATACATAGATACGACCTCCACCATTAGCTATAACCAGTTGGTCACCCAAAGGGGAGATAATACACCTATTAGAGCCAGGTATAAAACCTAATTCAGTGTGGGTACCATCTTTGGATACCTCATATAAGGTAGTATCCGTTACTTTATATAGCTTACCTTGGTTTATTCTCATTCCACGACAATTAAAACCTGGGTGGTTGGTCCATTTTCTAAGCCCATAGAAGCACTGTAATATGTACCTACTAACTGCCTTTTCTGATGCTATGGGCTTGGGCCAAAAGTTACGAGTGAACTGATTAGTCAGCTCTCTTGCTTTCTCTTGGTAATTACCACCAGTTAAATTAAGGGGTACTAACATTAAAAGTCTACCTCATCTTCAGTGTCTTCATACATGGGAGTAGATACATCTGCGATACTTGCCAATGCAGTATCCCCATTAGGTCCTGCATTATTCATTATACGGATATAACGGCTCTCAGGTACAGAGTAAGACACAAGCAGTCTTTCTAACATCATTAATATGTAAAAAGGTGCTATTTTGTCTGGTATATCAGCCGTGGAAGGCCATACAGCAATGTCTTTGCTTTTTATGTAGGAATACACTTCATTATAAGTAGCGTCAATCCTTGCTTTATCCTGGTTTTCCAGAGACTGACCTATAGCAACAAGGCTAAGGTCTTCACCAACACGTTGTCTAATATCTGATTTACTGAGAGCCATTAGCTAATTACTCCTTGCCACCATGTTGCTTTTTGAAGGCATCATCTGCAGCTTTATCTGCCTTACGGTTCTTAGCTGCTAGTTCAATACCTTCATCTTCTATGTCTTGAAGGTCTTCAAGCTCAACTTCACCTCTAACAAAGCATTGGTTATTGACAACCTTAGCAAGTACAATAGGGTCAGTAACTTCAGTAGCACGTCCACGGATGAATGTTTGCTTACCCATAAAGTTGATCTTCACAGGAGAAGTCTCACCAGCACCAACATAGGTGAAGATATTTTCTTCGCTCTTAGGGTCAGTAGTTTTCTCTTCATCATCTTCATCAAAGAGTTCCACATAAACCTCTTCAAGCTCAGTGGCATTATCTTCACTTTCATTAGCAAAAGCTTCAATAGAAGTGAGTATCTCCTTATTAGTGGGCTTAGCCTTCTTGGACTTTACTTCTAATTCAAGTTCATCTGTAAGCTCTAGTAGCTCTTTTTTGGTTAAGTCTTTTAGTTTCATAGTCTTCTTCCTTTGTATAGTCATTAAATTAAAACTGAAAGTTCTTTAGTGTCTCTTCGACCAATTCAATATGAAGGTCTATTAGCTCTTGTGCTAAGTCATTATCAGTTACATCTAGCTTCTCTAACAGAGAGTCTAGTTTTTCTCTATGCTCATCGCTAAGGTCATAATCCTCAGGTAGCTCATAGACAAAACCCTTTGGTACCATGTTCTTGTCCTTTTCTTGATAAAAATAGAGGCCCTAAATCAATAGAGCCTCTATGTTCTCATCTTATTTTACTGTTTAGCTTAGTCGAAGTAGTAACTAACTTCTGCAGTAACATCACCCGTTACATTCGTAGCGGCATCTACAAAAGATAGATAGATGTCGATCAGAATGCCAGGATCTTCAGTTTCACCCATTAGTTCCCACAAAGGCTTACCATAGTTAGCATGATCAGCAAGCATGAGACCTGTTCCAGCAGCAGTCACATCGTGACCAGCACTGAGAGCATCAGGATCGGCTGTGTAGTCATTGGCATAGTCACTAGCAGGTGCAAGACCAGCATCCATAGTAGGAGCCTCGGCAGATGCTAGATCGTCCCATGACAGTTTACTAGTTCCAGCTAGACGAGCATTAGAAGGCAGAGTAATTACCTTCATAGTGTCGTTTTCAGTACGTGCAGTTACAGACTTTGTAGCTACAAGATACTTTCCACTAGTACTTTCCCCAGTACCGGGGACGGCATCATACGCATTATTACGTGGTGTTGCCGCAAGTGTATAAGTTACTTCACTCATATCTTTAGTTTTCCTTTCGTGTTAGGAGTTAATGTTTCTTATGTATCAGCAGCAGCTGAGTGGTAGTGAGTAACCATACCATGTTGCTTACCATCATAGAAAGTTTTCTTGATATCATGCTTAGCGGCAATACCTACCCCAGCCATGAAGTCATAGTCATCTTCTTTACGACGTGCAAACTTGGAGTCTTTACCACGACCAAATACCACAGCTTGTGCACCACACAAGAAGCCTACACCAACACGAGAGCTTGAAGCACCACCAGTCAGTAAGCTATCACCAACAGCGTTAGCACCCCAGACACCATCCCAAAGGCCAGTGCCAGTACTATCATCGATGAATTTGTCTTGGTCAGGGACTTCCTTAATGATAACACCATCCCATACCATATCACCAGGAGTGAATAGTGGGTTGTCTTTACCACGTCCCATAGCTTCACGCATTGCAGTCTGCATAGCGGTAGACTCTTTCAAGTCACGGAAGGAATAGGAACCACAGAAATACACAAACCAAGGCTGATCGTCTTTAATCATCACTGGGCGGATAAGTGGATTACATTGACCGGCTATGCGTCTTAGCAATGAGATGGTAGATGTAGTCAGCTTATCATTAGTGGTATCGATAGTAGCCAATGAAGTGGTGTGGTCACCAGAAGTCAAGTTGCTCTTAGCAGAACCATAAAGAATACGATCTGTATTAGCAGCCTGCCATGTATCCATATTAGCCGCAGATGCTGCAGAGGACTTATTAGCCCCAGAAGCCATAGAACCACCATAGTTATAGTAGACTCCACTTGCTTCAATAGCACCCATTGCTTGAATAATCTGGTCACGTTTAGTCTCCATCATCCAATTCATAAGAGAAGGACGAGCTTCACTAAACAAGTCAAACTGTGATTTCTCCTCTTCTTCATTGTCAATGGTCACACCGTGTCTCAAGTGTGTTGGCTCAAAAGTCATATCAAAATTAGATAGTGGCTCTTCCTTACCAACCAACTGGGTAGACCCACGAACACCAGCTTTACTTAGCTTACCAATCAGTGGTATGCTTTTCTTTCTTAGGTTCTTATTGGTTTGGATAATGGCGTTTTGTGTAGCGCCAATGTAAGGATTAAACACACCTCCACGAACATATGTCTTATTCGCTTTCTTCTGAAAATCGGTGACCTTATTGCCTTCCGAAATAATTGAAGTACCCATAACTTTTTCCTTTCATTAATGGGTTAGGCTTTGTCTATTCCAGCATCACCAAATAGATAATCATCATTAGATAATGAACTACCAGGCTTAGGCTTTGTAGACGTAGCACGATTTAAGTTTTTAGGCAAACTATCTGCCGCAGGTTCTTGAGAAGCTAAACTCTCTGCTACAGTCTCTGTCTTGGTTTCTGTCTTGTCAGACTTCTTCCATTCCTGAAACTCTTTCCATTCATCAGACCCTCGTGCCTCTGATAGTTCACGAATTTCCATGTCACGTTTAGCAAGGTCATAGGCAAACTTAGCGGGAAGCTCATTATCTTCCACCATTTTATTGAGAGAGGGGTTAGCCTCTGCCATTTCTTGGTAGTGTTTAATGGTCTCATCATAATCATCATTAAACTTACGCATAAGGTCTCTAGACATATTTAAACGTAAATGCTTTTCATAACCATCAGGATCTTCACTACGATCTGGTGCAGGTGTAGCAGTTAGTTTAGCATTCTCTTCAAGAGATTGATCTAATTTAGATTGGACGTCCTTGATAGCAGCTTTAAATCTGCTTTCTGGTATCATCTTCTCTTCTTTAGTTTCTTCTTCCTTCTCTCCTTTGGGTTCAGTAGCATCAGCAGGGGTCTCCTCCACATCATCCTTAGGGTCTTCCTTTTCAGTTCCCTTGGGTTCTTCTTCAGGTTCTTCCTTCGGTGTGGGTTCTTCCTCTTCAGTGATTACCTCTTCTTCCTCAAAGGGATCAAAGTTAGTTTCTTCTTCAGCCATTAGATTAGTCTCCTATTCGCCCGATTAATATGCGGCGGCCATATGTTCGCCCGGATACCTCGGCGGCAGGTTTGTGTACCATTACACTGGGGATAGAGGCGGCCTATCCATTACGCCCTATAAACTTGTTGGTTGGCCAATTGCTTCCAAAAATTCTGGTGCCAATTGGTCTTCATCTACAATAAGCATATCAAGAGTGGCCCAAACCCCCATTGCTTCACTAACTGACTGAACACATATCTCAATGTCCGTCAAGGCAGGTATGGGGTCTGGGAAGCTTCTCTTATCTTGAAAGACACTTGCTCCTGTTGTTATTAAAGATATACGCTTCTTAATCTTAAATATTTTACCATAACGTCGAGAACGGTAATCCACATTTGCGTATTCTGTTGCATTAGGTCCTGCAGTGAAGCTACATCCTACCTCACCTCTATGTAGAAAACCTACTTTACCAAGAGGGACAGTATAAACTGCCATCAAGGTTTGATTGTTTCCATCATCAATAATCGCTCTAACCTCAGCATCTCCTACACTTGGTACTGTTCCTGTACCTGTATAGCAGAAGACAGTACCTGCAAATTTAGTAGTACCCTCATTCTGCATACGATAGACACGATAGAGGGGGTAGAGTAACGCAACTCTAGTATTACCTTCTAAGGGTACTGTTTGAATAACCTCTCTACCATCAGCCCCAATACCTTGTACTTTTAGGTCTTGAGTATCTGTATCATCGTTAGAAGCCACCGAAAGAATATCAGCCGTTGCAGAGTAGATATATATTCCTCCCCCTTCCCACACAGTCTCTGGGTCAGTATCAGGTGCGATAGCAGGGTTAAAACCAAACTTATCGACAGTACTATAGCCAAGTACTTTACCTTCTGCGACAGACTGTAACCATGGCTTACCTGCTGGAAGGCTTGGAAATCCACTCATTGACATTTTATATCTCCTCTTCTATCTCCGGCCATCCGCCCCAATTATGTGGTATGTGGAATACAGGCTCATGCTCGGCTATTATGTTACCTGTCTCGTCATACTCGTACGTTGGCGGCAGGTAATTAAGCCAGTTGGCACGATCAAGCATAACAAGCTCTTTCATTTCATCGCCCACCCAAACCCATAAACCGAGTATAGGCCAAGCAATACCGTAGTCTTTCATTTCATCTGGGTTGAACCCTTCAACCACAATGGCGTCAACAACCTGCTTGCCCTCGTAGGTGATAGTGCCTGTTTTATACTCACCCAACACAACGGCTATAGCCTCTTGCTGTTTCTCATCCAGCATATCAAAGGTCAAACCCTCGGGGATTAGTAGGAATACTCTTTTGTTCTTCATGTTGTTAACTCCTCAATCTCTGAGTTAGTGAGGCGTGCAGGGTAATTCCTATGATCATGGAAAACCCCCGTATAAGTAAACGAACCGGTCTGATTACCAATGCCAAATTCATCCACAGTTGGTATAGTAGCAGAATTATCAGTACTAAGAATAACGCCATTAAAGGCTAAAGCTATATCGTTTTCCTTCACGGCTAGAGCAAGCCTATTAAGATCTTGTATCGAGGCCGTTGCTATTGTGTATTGAAACTGGGTTGCTGAGGCAGTGGTTATGGTTACTCGTAAACCAGAACCGGTAAATTCAGCGACAATTCTATTAGCACTAGCGCCTGCTGTATCGAAGTAAGAGAATAAAATACCTGACGAGTTATTTGTTGGACTAAATTCCCAGAACGTTGTAAATTCTGGATTGTTAAACCAATCCGCAGTATCGATATTTTCTATCTTGTTCTTATCCACTGTGCGGCTTACTGAGCCGGCAGTCGCATTAGGAATATGCGAGGTGATAAACCCACCCTCTTGAAGGTCGTAACCCCATATCTCTAATTCTTGGCCTATACTTAGTGGTTTAAAAGACCACCTTACCCTCGTATTTCCTGTGCTATTGTTCAGACCTGTAAAAGACACTCGCCAGAAATCACTATAATCCTCAACTTTGATATTTGTCGGTGTGCTACCTGCGAGAGATGCAACTCCAGTATTTGTGTTCAAATTTACTGTGTGTTGCACGTCCGTACCTGTGCCACCCAAAAACCACGCAGTTAGAGATATTTGGTTTGCGCCAGAATAGCCGCTTGTTTTTCTAACAAATAAAGCATTGGAATAACTATCATCTGTTGCTAACCCAGAAACCTCCTTGAAGTAGAAAGGAAAACTACTGACCCTCTCAATAAGCAATGTTGTTTGCGTGCCATCAGGTGCAATCCCGTAATTCTCTGTAGTAGCACCTATTCCCCCAGCTTCAGTCAAAGAAGTAAGGCCAGTGCTATTCATATCATTAGCACGCTCCTCCTCCATCAACAGCCCACGAGTACCCGTTGAGTAATCCAATCTAGGCTCGTCAATAGCTGCCAATGCTATAGCTGATACCGAGTTTGTATATGTAGCCGTGGTCGAGCGCGTGAATGTTTGAAGAGGGGAGAAGGGCACTGAAGCCTGATTAACAGCATAGCGGCTGTTTTCCCATTCAAGCCATAGGTCGGGGTTAACGCCACCTACTGCGCCTCGCCTATACCAGGGTGTAGCTCGTCCCCCTAGCTTATGTCTTAGTCTTAGTTTACCATACATATCTAAACATCCGCAGCTGTATCAATATAAAGACCTTTAACATTATGGTCTACAAAATCACCAGGCTCGATCCAACTGTTATCATCAGTCTCAGCTACTGCACTTACAGTTGAGTCACCCATATTATACCAGACCCCAACACCTTTAACCCTTATACGTATATAGGTAGTCTGAGCGTCCAGTTTAGCGGATTTCTCTGCTACATCTAATACCTGAGTAGTTAGCCACTTGGTTGGTATCTGCTTCTCGGGATCAAAAGCTGCATACTCTTCTATAATAACTTTATTAGCCATTTACTTCTCCTTAAATAGTTACGCTTGCATTAGCTGCGTTCTGTTGCATGATCTGGGTCTCAGTCTGTGTATGTTCTGTTTCTGCCAACTTCTTCTGAGCATCTGCTTGGTCTTTAGCTGCCTGACCCTGAGCGAACAATGTTTGTGGGTCTGTCTGTCCCTGTTGTGCTTCAGCTTGTGCCTTACGTCTATTCTCAATACGTTCAATAAGCTGATCTTTATGTCGGATATTAGAGATCTCAAGTAAGTCGACAATATCAAATTGGTTCTGTGCACCAAACTTAAGTATAGCATCTAGCTGCTCTTCACTAGCATTAATGAAGTCGAAGCTCTCACTAAGAATAATGTCCATATCCAGTTCTGCAGGTCTGTTCTTCACCTCAATTATCTCTTCAAGTGCTTGAGGATTCTGCCTTTCTAATGTAATCATCTTAGCGGAAGCACCAAGTCTCATTTCTCTTGGCTTACTCTCATCATCCATTATCTCCTGGAGAGCCTTACCCATAGTCATTGGTACGTTGAAGCCTATCCATCGTAAGTCGTCCACATCATCAGTAACACGTACCCATTTCTCTTCATCCCAGAACTGACGTATCCTCCACCATATCTGTTTATAGACACGAAGCTTAAGATCAGAGAACTGTTCGAACAATATATTAAGCTCAATAATGCCAGCAGTCTGTAGTCTCTTTAATGCAACCCCAGATAAGTCACCCATCTGACGTTCACCTGCCATCTGGGCATTATATGATTGAGCATCTATCTCACCTTTAGCATCATTATACATCTCCATTTGCCCAACAGCCATATCACCCGTAGGCAAGATGCCGAAGTCTTTACCGAACTCACCAGCATTAACCTCTAGATGGCCATTAGCCTTAGCAAGTTCAGTCTTAGACTTCTTAACATCAGAGACAGCACCTTTATTACCATATGTCTGTCTCTGTGATAATAGGAAGAGAGCTTTACTACGTCGGTGATTAATCTCATCTTGTAGGTCCAGAAGGGATAAGAGCTCTCCATAGCGGTTATTGTCCCTATCTATATAAGCGTGCTCCAGTTCCAAAGGACAAGAAGGATCACCATCCTCATCTAGATAGGGACTCACCGCAGGGGCCTCTAGAAAGCCAGACCCCGTATAGACTGCATAATGCCACACATCTCCTACTAGGAAGTAATGAGTAGCAACTAAATAGCGTTTTCTTTTATCAGAGTTATTAAACCATGGGGGCTTATCTTCGAAGAAGTCTTCTGTATTAGACTCATCTTGAGCCAGTGCTTCTTCATTCAGATCATCGCCATAGGTAGTACGTATATCTTCTTCATCCATCCATACCTTGAAGCCTTTACCTCTAGCATCTGAGAAGTCTGGCTTACGTGAGTATGGGTCGAAGAATAGACGATCCCATTCTATATGTTCTACCTCTACATCAACAGTACCTTTCTTATTACGGGCAGCAGGTATATATATACCGCAATAACCCTCACAGAAATAGTTATCAGCACTAGAGCTAAACACAGAATTAAGTCTTGTTCTATCACCAACATATGTAAGACCATCAGTAGCAGCCTCAGCAGCACCAGTATCAGAGTCTACCTCATTACGTGGGTAGGCCTTAGGGTCTGTCTTCTTAAGAGCCATGATACCCAGTAAGCCATTATGCTTGACCTTGATACGGTTATTAACTACTGCTGCTTGTTTGCGTTTCTTAAGTGCACGTTCCTGCTCTTCTGTCCACTGCTTACCATCTTTATAGTCACGACACTTCTCAGACGCAGCTCTTCCTTCTTCGGTGGAGGTAATAAAATCATCCACACATTCCTTGAGATAATCCAGTGTTACTACACTAGACTCTCCAATCTGTGTCTCCTGTGTCTCCATCATTCTGTCCGTAGTCATCGCCATCTTTTACCTCTATATTATCTTTATATTGACTGGGTCCAAAGGTTTGGTTTAAGGACCTACCGAATATTCCACATACATCAACCTTATCATCTCTGTTATCATCTTTACCAGTAAACTTAAGGAGTTGCTCAATCAGTTCGTCTCCCCAATCACCATATGGTATATGTACTCTACCCTGAGAACACATAGCTTGGAAAGCCTTAGCATTTACTGCCTTAGACTTAGTAGCTGGGAAGTACTCAATCTTGAAGAACTGTCTCCTTCGTTTCTGTTCCTTCATTACAAAGGGCTCCATAGCTCTTCGTATAACTCCTTTCTCCATCATCCATAGTACTGGATCATGGTCGCCGAACAGTTGAAACATTCCATCTATTGATTGGTCTAAGAGTGACTGCTTACTCCACCAATCAACAAACCAAAGATCTTCCTTAACATCAAAGCCACCGATAGCCTGTTCTGTCCAGTCCCCATCATCAGGTGTAACAGCATAGTCTCCAGCACCATAACTAACTAATCTTGTTGGCTCTTGACCAAGCCTAAACCTTTTACCAGAAAACCACTCTCTCTTAAAGAACGTACCTTCCTCTGGGGTTGGGTCCTGCATATACTGAGACATAAAGACTGAGTGGTCAGCATCTCTTATCTTCTTCAACTCTTCCAGCGTTAGCTTCTGAGGCCATAGACTTCTTTCAGTATCCTTCTTGTAATCAATGATAGCAGGTAGGTCCAAGTGATAGAATGTCTCACCCATACCCATATTCAGTACGAAGCCAGCCATATCCTCATCAGCAAGTCTCTGCATTATAATAACAATGGGCGTGTTCCTACTGTTACGACGAGAAGCAATGGTGGTGTTAAGCCTTTTATTAACAATGTTTCTTTGGGACTCATTATCAGCGTCGTCCACTTTGATCGGGTCGTCAATAATGATTGCTCCATAAAATAGGTCTGGATCAAGAGTTTCCTCCTCATCATCCTCTTCGAGCCAGGATACCCAATCATCTTCGTCTTCTTCCTCTGTTTCTATGTCGGCTAACGATCCAGCCCCAAAGCCAGTAACAGCACCACCAGCAGCAGTAGCATACATTCCTCCACCTTGTTTCGTGTACCATTTCTTCTTACTGTCACTATCCTTTTTAAAAGATATCTTCCATAGGTTTTGATAGTCAGTAGAAGAAATGGTCTCACGACACTTAGCTGAGTTATCTAATGCAAGTTCATCAGAATAACTCAGGTGTATAAACTTAGCTGCTGGGTTCTTGGCAATACAACGAGCAGGCCAATCAATAGAAACTATCTGAGTCTTACCAAAGCGAGGTGCAATAGTAATAAGTAGGTTGTTGCATTTATTACCTTCCTTATCATATAGCTCACCTCGTTCTAGTTTTAGTAGGCATTTCTCTATGTCCTTATGATGAGGCCCAGATATAAACTTCTCTTTACGTTTACGGAAACACCATTTAGTGAATGCTACTTGACTTCCTTCTAGTCTTCTTCTTAATCTTACCTTTTTTACCAGTGGACTCAGCGGCGCTAATTGCCGTAAAGATTGTCTCGAGTTGTTCATCATCAAATTTCTCTAGTAGCTTCTCAAGCTCTGCCTCGCTCGACATATTAATATTAAAGTCTTTAGGTAATAGACCAGCAGCTATTCTTACATATGCTACAGGATCCTTCTTCCTTGCTAACCTAATAGCCCTCTTTCCATATGTCTCCCAGTCTGCAAGAAAGTCTTTAAGAAACTTATCTGATATTCTGTTCCTACTACCTAATGGTCTTCCTTTTGGATTACCTGACTGACCAGGCTTAAACTTATTCTTGATAACATTTGGGTGATTGGCTATCTTTTCATTACGACCAGTGCGAAGGCCAGTAATTTTAGACTTATCTCTCCCTTTTCTACTCATAATCAGTTATTCCTTCGCCATAATCTGTCGCTTTAACGATTATCCACACCTTCTTACTTTCTCCAGTCGTAGTAGTGACTCGACATGATATTACATTACGGCTTTCATATGAAAAGGTAAGGAGTGCTGATTGGTCTGTATCCACAATGGTAGCATTGCCAGACTCGACTAACCAATCAGTCTCAGATATAGTACCTTTATCTTCTAGCCAAGGAGCAAAGTCAAGGTTATATTCTACTGTATCGCCAACTGATACTCTATCTTCGAAACGATCTGGCTTACCTCTAGTTGTAACTACGTAGTCCATCGTGTGTTCCTGATAATTTATGGGATAATATCAGAATTATGCCCTAAATCAGGTACTTTCGTCAAAGACTTTATTTAGTTTTTCGATAACTCGTTGAAATTCTTGCCTAAAAACTTCATGATGCTGGTCACTTTTCTTACCACATTTACGATAGCTAAGCAAATAACCTCTACCACACCTACATATTAATATCTTCCTATCCTCGATATTTAATTTCAGCATTATGTCAAATAAGAGTTTTTCTGCTAATGTAATGTCAGCAGTGGTGGGTTTCCATAGATTTACTTCCACCCTACTGTTCTCTCCAGGCTCCATCAATCTAGCCCACCATGGTGACTTAACACCCAAATAATAACCCTTGCCAGCAAATACTCTAAAACTGGTAGCTATATCGTGCTCATCAATACCCACATCCAACCCTTTCCCTTCCTATGTTCTACTCCCACTATCTCATCAAGATAATGTCTCCTGGCTATCTGTAGTGTCTGATACTTATAACCTTGCTTATCACCAAGCTCATACAATCTCCTTACAGTGATCTCACCTCTATCACCCAATTGCTCCACTATCCAGTCAGCTACTTCATTTGATCGTTTCCTTCCACCTTTCTCAAGTAACTTTACTTTCTTCTCTAATGCTTTAACTCTATCAGCAAGTCTCATATTCTCTATCTTTCTCATTAATTAACAACCTTAATAACTTGAGGTCTCCAAAGGTATAATCTATTAGTACAAGAGCATAGACTACCTTATTATTCTTAAACCACCTATTATAGGTCTTTTTAGCTCTCTCATCATAGGTGGTTATCTCCTTGTCTTTAAGAAGATCGGGCCTAATAATATCAGTAATAAGTATTTTTTGGTTCACCCTTTCAAGCTTAAGCACGGTTTTCATTTTTTCTATCCTTTCTATGTTTTACTCTATCAGCAAGTCCCATACATTCCTCCTATCCACCTCATACAATACTTCTTATGATCTGACAATGTTATCATCTCCCTGTTCCTTAGCTCTTTCAGTAATACCATTATAAACTCCTTCTCATGTTGAAAAGGGTAAAAGATACCCATTTCAGCTAATCTCCTAGCTTCACTTATATAATACCAGAAGAAGTTCTCTAAGCTCCTATCAGGTAAAATCTTAGGGTTACGATTAAAAAGATCTTTACCATCTATTACATTACTCATCAGTCTTCTCCTTAACAGGTGGTGGTGGTAGAGGCATCCAGTGGGTACAGCACTCTAATGATATGCCACAACCCTCAGCTAATGTGCCATGACCACGCTCATTAAAATCAGCAGTATTGATAGTTGTTTTAATATACCATTTCTTGCGACCATTAACCTTATTCCAAGTAGATTGTGGGTAACAGACTAAAATTCTAGTCCCATCCCTTGGGGCTGTTTCTATTGGTTGCCATTCATTACTCATGTTCTCTCTCCATTAGATTTAAAATAACTTTAGCATTATTACGCACTTCTGGTAACTTACCAATACTTGCAAAATACTTGATAGAGTCCAGAGAACACTTCATGCCAATCTTATCTATTATCCCACTTATAATTAAATAAGCTAGAGCACTATCAGCTAGGTTACTTATCTCATTAAAATCTTCAGACAGACTTATCTTCTTGAAGTAATCTTTCATGTTCTACCCTCTTAATTGCTTCTTGTGCTATCTCGTATACCTCATCTAGGCTCCACGATTGCTTGATATGCTCCAAAACCTCAAGCAGTTCTTCAAGAATTATATCACGATGAGCCAATTCTGCAGCGATATCAGATTTAGTCCATAGTCCTTCATGTGTCATTGCCAAAATATGATTAGTGTAAGTTTTCCCCTGGCCCTCAATATCTCTTTCTTTATATAAACTCATCTCTCTTGTCCTTATGTTATGTGTTTATAGAGTAATAACATACATCCCTATTATTACTCCAGAAAATCATTACAATTAACTATACATGGCATCCCCCTTTCGTTCTCTTGGTCGTTCTCTTAATATACAAAACAAATATATAACTAATTATACCTTCTAGCAATACATACACTTATATAAAAACATATACATATAATATACATATATATTTATTTATTTACTGGTATAAGCGTAGAACAAATATATAACTTCTTATCAGTTGTTTCTTTTCAATGACTTAGGATCGAAGCTCGTCCAATCTCTCTTGCGCGATTGAAAAACATATAATATATAATTTATACATATATGTTTTTTCGACTTACAAGCATCGCAGTTATCTCTCGAGATTTCGATTTACTTCTCTCGAGATCTATGGGATAATAGACATGTAGATAACAAACAGGAGCTAACAAATGGAACTAATAAGCTGCACAAAAATAAGTGAAAGACCTGATAGATATATGTTGAAGGTTTATATACATAAGATCTTTAGGGACTGTGAAACCCGGTTCTTTGTTGGTAACTGTACTGTCTTCCATGATAAAGAGACTTGGAAAAGGCCTGGTACAATGATGGAGAGCAAGCTATCAGTACTGTTAGAAGGATGGAAAAATGATAGAGAAAATTAAAAAACTGTTAGCATTATCTGAGTCCTCCAACCCCCATGAAGCAGAGTTGGCATTGAGAAAAGCTAATGTCCTCATGCAGGAACACCAGATTACCCACATTGATCTTATACCTAAGCAAGAGGTAACTCATAGTGATATAGAAGAAGTAACACGCCAACACTATAGATGGGCAAGTACCCTAGCTAGTGCCTGTGCTCAGCTGTTTGATTGTATATCACTCAACACTACACACCCCAAAGGCTTTCGCTTTATTGGTAGTGAAGAGCATATAGTATGTGCCCACCAATTATTCTGGCACCTCTTCGAAGCATGGAAAGGCATGTGTAAGACTGATTACCAAGCAGATAGACCTTCTGATCGTAAAATGTATCGTAAGTCACATGGGCTGGGTTTTGCCAATACGATAGCTAAAAGAGTTCTCCTATTGAGAGATGAGAGGCATGATGCCATACTAAAAGCTACTGGTACTGATCTGGTAGTAGTTAAAGACCACAAAGTGAAGTCTTACATGTATGATACATTTAATATACAGACCCTCAAATCTAGGTCTCTTATCACTAACAGCTCAGGTTATTCAAGGGGCCAAGTATCTGGCCAAAAAGTTAGTCTATCAACACCATTAGGAAAGAAGAAAGAAAATGATCGCATATAGACATTGTATAAAACAGCTACCCATTGGCAAAGAAGACATTGAGAAAGGCAAGATTGTTAGTACCCCCAATAACATGAGTGTCTCCCAGCTATTTAGTAATGATTACTACATCTATACAGATAACGCCAGGAACTATTACTACGTACCTAAAGACCTAAGAGAACAGTCTCACTTAGCAGGTACCTATGATAAGATAATGTCTAATAGAAGGGACCCAGCCTTTAGAGAAGGTACTGATGAAGCTAAGGCCTATCATAAAGGGTATGGCTCTACCCATGTGGTAAGAGAGGGTATAATCTTTGGCCTATTTTTCTTCCTCCTACTCTTTGGTGCACCTTGGGCGTATTACTTCTTAACTGGTGACCCCATAGCCTTCTAATTGACAGGTTTATATCTTTAGTAATATACTATTAAGAATAAAGGGCTTACACATGAGATTTAAAAACAAAGTATCAAGAGAACAGAAAATAGCGTTGAGCTTTATATGCTTGCACCTTGCTATGGCTAGTGCCTTTTGGATCTTGTTGGTTCACCCAAATGTGTGGGCATATATTACCATGCTCTGGGGCTTTGCCATGTTATTCGTTGTAGACTACACAGTAGGAGTGGATGAAGATGAGTAAGAAAGACAACTATAAAATAGACGTTCCAGAAGGCTGCGCTAAAATAGAAATAGAGTTTAGCCAAGCTGAAATGAGTAAGAAAGACAGTGCAGACATAGCCTTTTGTGCATGGATGATGATACTAGCAATTATCCTTGTTGGCAGTCTGTGGTGTCTTTGGGATATTATATGGGAGATGAGAAGATGACTGAACAGGAAATGCCGGATGAGGTATGGGTGGCTAAAGCTAAAACAGGCTCACACTATTGGACAAAAGAAAAGCACGATGCTTTCGATAAAGATAATTGTTTCGGCACACCACAGGTTCGCTACGTTCGTGCCGACCTACCGGGGAATACAGACACACCCAACACCCCAAAGAGTGAGACTAATGCTCAGTGTAAAGAATGCAACGATACTGGTAGTATATACTCCAATGAGCCTGATGGTTACTACTTCGCATGTAAATGTATACATGGTAAGCATTATGATCTTAATGAGAGACTGGAAGAAGTAGAAGAAGCAATAGCAAAAATGAGGGGGTTCTTAGTAATATGATAGAGAACTTAAAGTGGAAGATACGAACCACCATACCAAGTGAAGCTGTAATAGAGCAAGAGGTTACTGACCCAGCAGGCCAAGTAACACGTACTATATGTGACTTAAAAGAGTCTCAACTAAAAGAAGCACTGATAAAAATGGGCTGGACACCTCCTGATCCACACAAGAATTATTATATGATCGAAAGAGAGCTCTTTGATGATATAAACTTCAACCACTTTATTGAGGTATACAATTCTCTACACGAAGACTTGAGAGAGTTACGTAGAATTATTACAGGTAAAGATAAAGAAGCTATTAATAGTTATCTACTAGATATAGCAACAACCGCAATGAAAGCAAGAGAGGATTTAATATAATGTTTTGGACAGTTTTCTTTGGCGTAGTATGCGCAGCACTATTTTTAAAATGGGTAGGGATAATATAATGCACATACTAGATACCAGCTTTACCTCTGCTAAAAAACATATTGTAGAGATGTTTAAGAACGATACCCGAACCATACATACTGAGAAATGGCAAGGTATTGATATTAGTAAGAAGCCTGAGGCAAGAATGCAGGAGTTTATTAACTATAGCTTCTCTGTTGCTCTTGGTCATGAGGACTTAGATACATATCGAAAGGATATTAAACCCAACTTGCCTTGGGCAGATGACCACTTCAAGGAGCGTGTTGGGGGTGAGCCTATAAACCCTGGGGAACAATGGAAGCATTGGCCATGGGGTAACTCTGCTGATAACTTCAGAGATTTAGAAGGTAAGTTTAATCATAATTATATGGAGAGGTATTGGCCCAAACATGCTAATCAAGACCCTAAGGAGCTATTCATAAATGAAGGAATACGATTTAACTACGGAGATATTAGAGATCTCATTCAGCTTCTTAGAAATGAACCACACACTAGGCAGGCCTACATACCTATCTTCTTTCCAGAGGACACTGGAGCAGTACACGGTGGCAGAGTGCCCTGCTCTTTGGGATACCATTTTATTAAAAGAAACGGGGCTCTTCATATCAACTACTACCTCAGATCTTGCGAGGTATACAGGCATTTTAGGGACGATTGCTACCTTACAGTAAGACTACTGCTATGGGTACTTGATGAGCTAAGAAAGCTTGACTCAAGCTGGAATGAAGTGACACCCGGCATATATACTATGCATATAACCAGTTTCCATTGTTTTGTAAATGATATGAGGTCCATTGATGAGTTGTAAAAGAAAGAATCCTTTTCTCCAGATAAAAGATAAAACCAATAATAGCTTATTAATTATTTCAGATGTGGTAATGACCGATCCAGTAAAAGCCTCCTTCCTAGCACTAACACATTATAAGCTACCCACTCGTTATGATAAGCGTCTACTAGAAATAGCACGTTATAATAATGGCCATATAATCCTCTATGATATGCATGAAATCCTAGCCTATACAATAATAATGCAATAATATTAGTTTCTCTATTTACTTCCTCTGTCAACTCGTTTAAGTTTAACAGTGACATAAGTTAAGAAAGGGAAAACTAATGCAAGTAGCAACTCATAAACATTCTGGTACAAGAGGCACTATCATGGGGTATCACTCAGGTAGGAAAGCCTATTTTATAAGGACAACCACTGGACAAGAACAGTATTGGACTGAAGACTCCACTATTAGAGGTATTGATATAATGACTAGTAAGATAAGGATTAAACTAACGGGTAAGAAGAAACATTGGTATAATACCATTGAGCGATATTTTGATAGGGCCGAAGATGCTAGAAGTTATTTAAAAGAGATGAGTCTATTTAATGACATACGCAATTTTAGTAATGATAATAAACAGGCACTTCTCTCTAACGGCTGGAAGATAACCTCCACACATGACCTAAAAATATTATTAAAAGGTAAAGGCTCCAAAAGTAAACGCAGTCTAGATAAGATACTAAGGAGTAATAAGGCAGTAACTATCCCCAGTAATTATAAGAGCCCTGATGATATATCTAAGCCACGTAAGAAAAAGAAACCCACTGGTAAAGTTATCAAGCTACAAGAATTAACAGATAACCCACGTAAAGCCAGAGTAATATTGAGAGGTCTTGTTAGACAGAAGAAAATTGAAAAGCCTGCTAGGTGGGAATGGGAGCCTGGTTCAGAAGACCTAAGTATTGTTAAGAAGGCTTTAGGTAAATAACCACACAGTCATATAGAGCAAGACCCTTGGGAGTTATATAATAATCTGTATAGCTCCCACCTTTTTTGGCTTCAAGGTAACCATGCTTAGCCATTATACGTAAGGACCTATGGTGTGGCCATGTCTCTCTAAATTTCTTATTAATGCATCTAATACATTGAGCTTTACCTTCAACCATTCCTCTTGAGGAAGATATAAAATTAGATATCATTTTTCTATTAAGGTATTTACTCATTAATTTAGTACCCATCTGATTTTACCTTTACTCTTGATTTTTCTTATATCAAGTTTCTCCACTGCTTGTCTTAATTGTTTTCTACTTATACCAGTTGCCTCACCATCCCTATATAAAATCTCTTCTGTTTCTGATCTCTTCTTAAGTCTTTCAACAAGGAATGCCTCAGCTTCTTCATTACTATCCTTAGTCATTTTGTCAGGGTTAGCTGTCATTACATCATCTACGGACAAATCAGAGAAGCCCTCTATCCTGAAAGGTATTTTCCTATGTGCATCCAGGCTATATTCAATAGTGTCGCCCTTGGGAGCCAGATTGCTCTTAATATGACATATACACCTGCTATTCATTTCCTCAGGGTGTGGCCCTATCATTAGAGCAGAACGTGCTGCTGCAGTAATATCAATAGAACCAACCCCCCGGTATATTGACTTATCCTTGCCTCCCTTGGTTAAGTGACGTATGGCAAGTATTGCACAATTATGTCTCTCAGCCATTTGACTAAGTCCAGACATTATCTCTCGTGTTTCATTAGCTCTAAATAAATCTACCTTAGAGCCCATGTAAGCCACAATGGGGTCAATGATTACCAATGTGGGTTTTATCTTAGCTATCTGGTCATCCACTTCAGCAAAGCCATCCTCATCAAAAAACACAGGTTGGGCATAAGCATAGATATTTTTAACCTCTGCTCTCATGGAGTCTAGTCTAGGCCTAATGGTATCACCCAGCCCATCTTCTGCAGACATTAATAGTACCTTGCCTTTTACCCTTCTCTTATTACCCAGTAATTTTTTACCCGTTGAGAGATAAGCAGCAAGTGCCATCGTTAGCCATGATTTACCCAGTCCTGGGTCACCCTCTAATAATGTCACTTTACATAGCGGTATATATGGATACCATAGCCACTCAACCTTTTCAGCTTCAACATTGGACATACGTACAACTGTTGGGGACTCATCTTCTTCATCATCAAGAGAGAGTACATTGCTGGCTTCTACCTTTTCTATTTCACGCATTAGCTGAGAGTCTTCATCATTACGACCAGTAAATTTATTCCACACAGACCCTTTAAGTAGGTTAAATCTCACATGAGCATTAATGCCCTGTTCGGCTAAATCATTATTAATCCTCCAGATAACGTCTGACCTTTTACCTTTGGTACATCTCTTTGCAGTCAGTAATCTTAATGTACTGGGTTTTATTTTACCCTTATACTTCTTCAGTATCTCTTTTGGGTCAAGATTCTGATAAACATGCTCAGGTAGTTCATCAATATTATATTCTACCTCCTCTTTAAACCATAGAGTCCTAACCCTTTGTGGTGGATCGTATTTGTGGTTCATAGTGCCTGGTAATCTTAGTAATTGTGTTAAGTCCCATCCGCCTTTATCAGCACCAACACTATAAGACATTGCCTTATTACGTCGTTCTATTATGTCAGCGGGATGAAACTTATCTAATATCCATAGACAAGCATAACGTTGATCTGAAGATTTCCATGCTATTTGAGGTTTAAATTCACAGCCCCTAGGGTTAACAGGGTCAAGGTCTGCCCACAGTAGTTTAGAGCCAATTACATAGGCTTTCTTTCTACGTGGGTTAATAAAAGGGGTGGGGCAGAAATAGACATTATATTTATTATTATCATATTCATCCACAAAGTCTTCCAGTTCTTTCTTAGTTATTGGCCACTTAAAGAAGTGATCCTTTACTCTTTTACTAGACTTACTCAATGTGGTTATACAGAAATAATAGCCCTTCTTGGGCTCTTGGGTCTTCCATACTCTCATTATAAACTTGTAATTCATTATTTAACATCTCCTGCGGGTATTACCCATCCATGTCCCACTTTATAAGCATTAGGGTAATAACCTTTTTTTACTCTCCTTATCATTGTATAATAAGGTACTCCTTCTTTATTAGCTAACTCAGTAATACTGTAATATGTTTCTTGTGCCATTTTTAATATCTCCATTTACAGAATGAAACATATAACATATACTGGCTCCTGTCAAAGTCAACCAGGAGAGATAATATGATTATTCTAGAAGGCCCTGATAGCTCAGGAAAAACCACTCTAGCACATGCCCTATCAGAGACACTAGGTATACCGGTACATCATTTTGGAGGTCCACCAGAGAGTGCTGCTGAATTAAGAGAACGCATAGATTTTATGTTCGACAATAAGGACTTCTTAATCTATGATCGTATACCTCTAATTAGTGAACAAGTTTTCTCTATATTAAGGAGACAAAATTATATGAATGTGCTTACTAACTCTAATGCCGATCATGTAAGACTACAAGAACTTAAACCTATACTTATATACTGTAGGCCTTCTGATGAGCTGCTAATGGCGTGTAATCATCAAGTAAGTGAACATGATACAGAAGACCACATTAAAGCAGTAGAAGCCCATAAAAAGGCCCTACTAGAGAGATATGACCATGTGATGGGTAGTGATCTAATGCCTAGATACTGGAAATATGATTATACTAAAATGAATGTTGGGGGCCTCATAACTCGTGTGGAGTCCACCATAAAAGAAAGAAACCATTACCCACAATTTCACTTAGGAAAGAGAGACAATGACCAATAACTATAACACTAACCCCACTAAAGACGTATATGAATTCCAGACCACAGTACTGGGTAATGAGTTCCCAGATAAGCCCATGCTACTAGATAAGACTATGCGGTATGATACCTTTAATTGTCTAAACGAAGAGATGAAAGAATTAGCTGATGCTCGGACTCTTCCAGATCAAGCAGATGCTTTAGTTGATCTTATCTATTTTGCATTTGGTGCACTCCATAGAATGGGTGTGGATGCTGATCGTGTATGGGCAGAAGTACAACGTGCTAACATGACCAAAGTAAGAGGCAGAACTAAACGCAATCAAGAGAATGATGCAGCTAAACCACAAGACTGGAAAGGGCCCGATCACTCATGGCTAGAAGTAAAAGAGACTGGTCTGACTTCTGCTTAGAACTAGCACTGTCAGACGCTAACAACACTCATGGCATTAGGAAGATAATACCAGACATATTATTTAAGACCACCCTTGACGACTCTATAAAGCTTACAGGGGTGGGCTTTAAACCTAATGGTAGTAAGCTAACTATGCTAAAAAAGTACTACATGAATTGGGATAGTATTCATAAAGCCTTTGAGTCCCTGGAGATAATAAAAGTTAAAGGTAAGCATGGATCAGTTGCTTTCAGTACTATCGGCCAAGAGAAGAAATTCACTCACCACATGCACTGTATCCAGTCTATAACAATTACCCATTACCCAGGTGGAGAGCTAAGATATACAGTATTATATAGACAGGCTGAACTGATTAAAATCTTCACTGGAGACATGGTCTTTATACGTGACGTAATCATGCCAATTTTTGGTAAAGGCAAGGTAACTTTCTTCTTCTCGAACGCAGTATTAAACGCAATGTATTGCCCCATTATGTTTATCCACCACCAAGACGACTGGCTAAACTTATTGAGAGAACTCTATAAAACTGATAAGTCTTTTTATAAGCGATTTTATAAATGGTGTGAAATGTATTTCTCAGAAGAACCCATAAACTACTCTTCTGCTGAAGTGATTAGAGAACATATACATTCTCACCTTAACAAGAAGACTCGGAAGAAGATATTAGATGCGTTTAAGAAAAGGTAAGATATATCGACATAAACATGAGCAAACTGGCTATTTCATGGTAATGGCTTTTACTAAAAATGAAGTAACTATAAGCCCATTGTTTGGCTACTATCGTATTGTATTTGATACCTGTAGAAGAAGCTACTGGGATAACGCACATAAAGAATATAAAGGTAAAAATAGTCTGGCACCTTTTATACAAGCTAGATATGACCATGAGAAGATGAGGAGGCTAAATAAACTATGAGTAGGAACGCAAAAATAAACCTAGCACTAGCCTTTGTACTAATTGCTTTTATAAGCCAGACAGTTGTGGCTTTTTACCCAAGTTTACCTTTATTATTTTTGATGGTTTTTAGTTACGGGACGATAATTTATTTAGACCATAATATAGATGGAGGATGCTGTAATGGCTAAATGTAATAGGACAGTTTGCCAGAATGAGGGTATTCATACACACCGCCATAATGGAAAGAAATACTGTTCAGAGTGTGTTTACTTAATAGAAGAGAATATCTTTTTATTTAATGATCCCCCTTGTTTTGACATTTGCCGAAATTCAGCAAAAGCAATGCGTAGAGATGATGTACTATATAAAGGAGCAAAATAAACCATGAGAATATCAAGACACCAAATGTTTATGGAGATGGCCCATGTTGCAGCTAAACGTGCCACTTGCTTTAGAGAGAATGTTGGCTGTATCATTGTAAGAGATAATAAAGTGATTAGCATTGGCTACAATGGTTCACCCTCTGGCAAAGAGCACTGCCTATACCATCCAGGAGGCCAATGTACTGAAGCTATTCATGCTGAGATAAATGCACTAAGCTATCTTAATGATGAGTGGTTCTCTGGTAAGTATTGCGATTTATATGTCACCCACTTACCTTGTAAAGATTGTACTGATACTATAATAAGCTCAGGTATTATTAGAAGAGTATTTTTCAGCACTATGTATGGTGACTCTGAGCCTATCTACCAGGAACTAGACAAAGATCATATTAAATTATTGAGAGTAATGCCTTCTGGTGCTATAACTTCACATGACAGATCGGAGCTATATAATAATGTTAGAGATTATTGAGTCAAATGCTGATTTTAAGAGAGCTCTAAAAGAGATAGAAAAAGAGAGAGAATTCTCATTCGATGTGGAAACCTCTGGTCTTAACCCTTTTGCTGAAGGTGCTTACTTGGCTTCTATTGGAATAGGCACTACCACACATGAATGGACTTTCCCTTTTAATCATCATGAGGCTAAACTCTATAGGAAGCTAAAGCGACAAAGAGCTAGGATGAATGCTCTGCATAATGTATTAGGTAAGAAAAAGAAAGTAGCCCATAATGGTAAGTTCGATGCCTTATTCATCCATACTCTTTTTGGCCATTGGTGGCACCCCACTTTTGATACGATGCTAGCTCACTATAATCTAGATGAGAATGAAAAACATGGGCTAAAGTCTCTATCCATGAGATACTTTGGAGATGATGGCTATGATATACCTTTAGAATGGAAACAGGGTTTAGAGGGTCCATTAGAAGACCACTGTATTTACCTTGGTAAAGATGTTAACTATACTAAGAGGCTGAAGAGGGTCTTCCTAAGACAATTTAAAGAAGAACCCAATGCCTATAAAATTTTTAAACACCTTACTATGCCACTATCTGTTTTCTATACACGTGTAGAGAGCAGGGGTGTACCAATAGATAATGATTTACTTGAGGATGGCAGAGACTATTGGCAAGAACAAGCTCAAGATAGTAAGAAACAGCTTGATAAATTATCTAAAGGTTGGGAGCCCCCAGCAAACAAGAAGGGCAAGGTACCAGCAATTAATTTTGGTAGCCCCACTCAGATGGTAGACCTATTATTCGATCATCTTGACCTACAGCCATTAGATAAGACACCAAAAGGTAAATGGTCAACTAGTGAGTCTGTGCTGAATAGGCTTGACCACCCAATAGGTAAAGAGATACTAAGGAATAGAGAAGCACTTAAAAACCTTAGTACCTTCATTGAAAGCTGGAAGTCACGTATGGATAGCAAGGGTCGGATACATCCTTCCTTTAAAATACACGGCACAGTTACTGGTAGACCTTCATGTGTGGAGCCCAACTTACAACAGACAGCAAGAGATACACGTATTAGAGCTATTATTAGATCTATAGAAAAAGGCTGGGTACTTGTAGAAGCTGACTACTCACAAGCAGAACTAAGGCTAGTTGCTGATGTGGCCAATGAGCAGACACTCTTAGATATTTATAAACAGAATGGGGATGTCCACACCTTAACAGTTCAAAGAGTGATTGGTATCATGCACCCTACTAAGGATGAGAGAAAGAAAGGTAAGGCCATTAACTTTGGTTTTATCTATGGTATGTGGTGGAAGAAATTCAAAGAATATGCTAGAGATAATTATGGTGTTGCCTTTAATGATAAAGAGGCCCAACTAATAAGGAAGAAGTTTTTTAATACCTACCAATTGGATGACTGGCACAAAAAGCAAAAGGCTCTAGCAAGGTCTCAGGGTTATGTAATGAATAAGATAGGTAGAAAACGTAGATTACCTAATGCCATGAGACAAGCAAGAGGGGGGTATGACTACAAGAAGAGTGAGGCAGAAAGACAAGCAATAAACAGTCCCATTCAATCATTAGCCTCGGACATAAATTTGATGGCTGGGATAGAGGTTGATAATACTATCAGTCATGATAAGTGCCAAGCAATTGGGACAGTACACGACGCTAATTTATTTCTAATAAGAGAGAAACACCTAGATAGTACATTACGAGAGATAAAGGCTATTATGGAGAACCCCACTGCATTAAAGAAAATTTTTAAATGTAAACTTAACGTACCATTGGTAGCTGATTTTAAAGTTGGACCATGGAGCAAAGGAGTAGAATATGAATTTTAAAGTAAAGGAGTTAGAGTATGAGTAAAAATACAGAAGAGATGGACATTGAGGGTTTATTAATTAACCTTATTGAAGAGGCCGCAGAGGTTGCTCAAATGGGTGCTAAATGCCTTCGTTTTGGTTTAGATGGCTACAACCCAAATGACCCAAAGAGGACACCTAATCGTGTTTTGCTGGCACGTGAGATTGGTAATTTTACTTTTATAGGGGACAAGCTAATCACACAGGAAACATTGCCACTTATAGAAATGGTTAATGGTATGCTTAGCAAAGAGGGGGGGCTTAAAAAATACCCTTTAATAATAAAAGGAAGAGAAAATGTTTAAAGTATCACAGTCTAAAATAAATAGATGGCGTAGTTGTAGAAAGTCCTTCTATTATAAGTACATAATGAGGCTTATGAAAAAGAATAAGCCCATGCCTTTTATGCGAGGTGACATAGTACACCAGATGCTAGAGGCCCACTACTTAGGGAAAAAACCCTGGCCAGTATATGATAAATTAATAAAGAAGAATGAGAAGATACTCAGGATACATGCTGATGATTATGGTGATTTACCTGGACATCTTAAGACACTAATGAAAGGTTATTTTAAGCATTATAAAAAAGAAAAAGTGAAAGCCATATCTGTTGAAGGTGAGTTCTCCACTGAGCTTACAAAAGGTATCAACCTAATTGGTAAGATGGATATGATAGCAGAGCACCAAAAACTAAAATGGATGGTAGAACACAAATGCCACAACATCATACCTACTGGAGGAATGGTACCTTATAGTAATATGCAGAGTTCTTTATATATGTGGTCTTACGAGAAAGAAAATGATCTTAAACTAGATGGAGTGATGTGGAACTACTTATTAGGTAAACCTCTGCCAAAACCCCAATTACTTAAAAGTGGTGAAATGAGTAGGAGAAGCAGCAGTACCACATGGGCAGTATATAGAGCAGCTTTGAAAGAGGCAGGACTAAAACCTAAAGACTATCTAGATATGAAGGCGCAGCTAACTGGTAATGAGGACCTAGTTTATCAGAGACTACTAATACCTCGTAATGATACGCTTATACAATCCGTAGTAGAGGATACCATAACTACTGCTAAGGAGATAAAGAGACGAGGAGGCAAAGACCAGACTAGGAACCTTGGAAGGCATTGTGATTACTGCGAATTTAAGAATTTATGCTTTGCACAGTTGAAAGGTTTAGACGATAACTATATATTAAAAGCAGACTTCAAAGTAAGGGAAAAAAGAAATGAGCCACAAAAGAATAGCAAAAAAAATTAAGTCTATCCCTCAAGAGGCAGAACCCATAACCTCAGTCCTTTATGGTAAAGCTGGTACTGGTAAGACTACGATTTTAGGTACCTATCCACATGTACTTCATCTAGATATAAGAGAAGAAGGTAAAAAGGTACTTAAGAAAATAAAAGGTATCAAATCAGCTAATATAGATAATTGGGACGATTTAGTATCTATGTACTGGTATCTTAAAAAAGAGAGCCATAAATTTGAGACTGTTGGTATTGACACTGCAGGCCAAGCCCAATTACTAGCAGTAGAGAAAGTGATGAAAAAGAACAATAAAAAAGGCAGGCCAGGTGATTGGGGTTCTATGTCTCAAAAGATGTGGGGTGAAGTAGCCTCCATGTGTAAAGAGCTATTCCTTAACTTCAGAGACTTAAAGAAAGAAGGTATTAATGTGGTCTTTATTGCTCACGATAGGGTATTTAAAGCAAATGAGGAAGAAGATGATGAAGGTAATGTCTCTCGTATAGCACCACATATGGGTCCAGCACTATCCCCTTCCATAGTCAGTACATTAAATGCCTCAGTAGATATTGTAGGTGAAGCCTTTATTGGTGAAGAGTTTAAGATTGTAAAACATAAGAAGACACGGAAAAGAAAAGAAATAAGAAAGATAGAGTACTATTTACGGATAGGCCCCAATAGTTCATATATTACTAAGGTCAGGCGACCCAAGAGTAAGACTAAGTTACCTGATATGATTAAAAACCCATCTTACAAAAAACTAGTTAAAATAATGGAAGGCGACTAAAATGACACCAGAAGAAGAAGTATGTCCACAAGAAGAACAAGCTGAAGCACCTGCAGAACTTCAATCATTGCAGATTACTGAAGTAAGTAATGGCTTTATTACTGAGCTGAGCCGCTCTAGTCAACCAGAAATGGATGACCAAGACCGTGTCCAAGTTCACCCAACGCTTGATGATCTTACCACTTATATAGGGAATATCTATAACCCAGGTGATAAGTCTTAACTCTATTTAAACCCAACAGCCTAAAGGAGATATAACCATGGCTAAACGAAAAACGAAGAAGAATGTAGTATCAGTTAATTTTAAGGGTGTTACTACCTTTAAAACACCTAGTGAAGGTGACTACCTACTAAGAGTAACTGAAGTAGAAAAGAAGACCAGCGCTGCTGATAATGAAATGTTGTCTTGGGAATTTCAAATTGCAGAAGGTGATTTTGAAGGTTCTAAGTTGTTCTACAACACAGTACTTAACAAAGACAGCTTATGGAAGCTACGTGAAGTACTTGAAGCACTTGGCCAAGATGTACCAGATGGAAAACTTAGCTTAGATCTTAAAGAGCTTGTTGACTGTGAATGTGGTGCTACTGTGTTCCATGACATCTATGAAGGGAAGAAAAAAGCTAAGATTGCTGATTTCCTTCTTGCTGATGAAGTGGATGAGTCTGATGAAGACGAAGATGAGGACGAAGATGAGTCTGATGAGGAAGACATCAGCTCAATGGATGAAGATGAACTCGAAGAGTTTATTGAAGACAATGGCCTTGATGTAGACCTGGATGATTTCTCAACTATTAAGAAAAAGCGTAAAGCAGTCCAAGAAGCCTTTGATACTGAAGATGAAGACGAGGATGAAGACGAGGATGAAGTCTCTTACTCAGAAGCTGATATCAAAAAACTAAAACTAGACCAACTTGAAGAGCTGAATGATGATCTTGATCTCGGTATCGATGATATTGATGAGATGAAAAAGCCAAAAGCTGTTCGTAGAGTGATTAAAGCACTTAAA
>Ga0255047_10000310_pt1 | contig 39100 bp, 59 predicted proteins | sample JV7_2_1_MG_FD_183640 | JGI IMG/M metagenome (GOLD analysis project Ga0255047, IMG submission 183640) | Seawater microbial communities from Jervis Inlet, British Columbia, Canada - JV7_2_1 | ecosystem: Environmental > Aquatic > Marine > Inlet | place: Canada: British Columbia | collected 2016-10-06
CATCCGTAACCCCAATAGATATATTGAAGTTAGTGAGTTGATCTTGGTTCTGCTTTGCTCTAATGAATTGCTCTATGTCTGGATGATCTACACGTAGAACACCCATCATTGCGCCACGCCTATGACCAGCCGATACAATCGTTCTACAAACAGCATCAAATATGTGCATGAAAGATACAGGGCCACTAGCGGAGCTATCAAGACTAACAATCCTGTCACCATTAGGACGTATATTACTAAAGTCATAGCCAATACCACCGCCTCTCCGCATTGTCTCCGCAGCTTGGGTAGCTCTAGCCATGATAGACTCCATACTATCTTCGATAGTTCCCGATACAAAACAATTATATGCTGTAACATCTCGTGGACTCCCCATTGCAGATTGAACTCTTCCGGCTGGCATAAATCTTTGATGTAAAAATATCTCCTTTATTTTACTCCTATGTTCATGATCATCTGCCATCGCAGCGGCATTACGATGGGACGCCTCTTCAAAACTCTCATGAGGTAGGCGATATTTATTAGCGTGTAGTTCTTCACAGGCTGGCACTTGTGGACCGTACATCATTACTTCTGCTCCTTTATCTCTATAAGTTTATTATGATACCATTCGGCTTTCTTTAAATCTTCTACACCATTCTTATATCTATACCTCCATAGATATTTCATTACATTTCCCTGTAGGTAATACTCAAAACCATCCCCTAGTGCAGCACCAATGGCATCAATACATTCTATTCCTGCTTGATTATAATGTGTAGGAGAATTTACTACATCTTCAGTGGTAAATCTTTCCTCAATATAAGATTGATCTTTCTCCGCACTCTGGCTCTCTTGTTGGATTTTAATAGTTGACGGGCAAACACTCTTGTATCTGAAGAGTCTACGCCAGCGTGATCGCATACTGTTAGGAAATCGCTGCATGTTACACCCACGCTTGCAAAGAACCAAGCCCTTGCCCTTTCTCTCTCATATGTAATTTCATATTCCTCATCCTTTAACTCAGGTTTGCTTGCATCTAACAATGCCTGTAACACAACGGCAATGAAGAGGCATTGTTCTGGCCTCTCCTTGTGTAGTTTCTTTTCTAAATTAAAAAGTAAATTTAATTTAAGGTTGGATGTGTTACGTATTTTTTTCTTCATAATAAAAATAATCTTCTAGAAATTGGTCAGCTTCTAATATGACTAATGGCTTTCTCCTATTCATTTTAATAAATACTAATGGTGGTAGTCTACTATGGTTGGTAGCTTGGTCAACCATATTATAAATCCCATGAAACTTTTCTTGGTTCTTACACTCAATTGAGAAGGGGAACAGATGTTCACAAACGCTACTAAGCTTTACATCTGCCCCGTTCTCTCCCATAATAGCTGTAGTAATCTCTTCATTGAGATCATGGGTATGCTCTTCATCTAAATATTCTATGAGTTTTTTCTTAACCCAATCTTGTAACTTACGTCCTTTAGCTTTAGCTGAAGATGTCTTCATAGTTACATTCCTATTTCTGGAACATCAGGAGTACGGCTAACACGGGTTAGGTACACTGGCCCTTTCTTATAATTAAAGACTCGTAGTCCTGCACCACCGTTAACATCAGCCCAACATTTCTTTTTATAAGAACAATAGAAACAATTCACATTTAGTTTATAATTACCAGACTTACCATCCGGTATATCACTATAACATCTTTCTGGTGGATCATTAGACTTAACCATCCCTTTGAGATATTCAATACGATCTTCTGTATTTGTTATCTCTAATTCATCTAGGGACATCCAACATAGTTCACCACTTAATTTATTCATTACCAGAAAGCCAGCCCTATCTTCCTTTTCGGCTGTAGCATATGACGATAGCTGATCAATATAACCAAAGGGATCGTCACTGTAGAGTGTCCTATCCTTAAACTTTCTAAAGCCCATAGGGGAGGCAGATTTAACATCGACTAAGACACCATCAATACGTCCATCAATATGTCCACTGATGCCTCCTAATTTAGTTTCCTTTTGCCTATCTGTTATTGTATGTCCAGCTAATTCAGCAAAGCAAAAGATTAATTCCTCAATGATATGCCCATACAAAAACTTTATTGGATCAATATCTTTGAGTTCCTCACGTTCCGTATCCTGAAATTGATACCACAGTTGTCTATCTGGGTATCCTACATTAGACATTCTTAGTCTACTTCTTTCTTTATCCTTTCCCATAATAGATACAGTAAGTTGCTGTCTGATATTCTCTACGCAATGATCTATAATTTCATTACGATTCTTTTCAGATAGCTTACACCCCTTATCTTCTTTAAAAAGATTATAGATGTCTTTAATAAGAGAACTAATTTTTTTCATAATAAAAATGGGGAGAGCGTAATACACACATACACTCTCCCCCTCCTAGTTAAAGGTTAAGCTGAAAAGGGGATGTCTTCAGCTTCATCGGAAGTAAAACCGTCAGGGACAACAGCGAAAGCATCGTCCTCTTCGGTTGTGTACGGTACTAATTCGGTCACTTGTACCGCACGTAAATCGGCAGAAACGCCAGTCTTCCCACCGAAATTCCACTCAAAGGGTTCATACAAAACATTAACCTTTGAACCATTACCAATCATAGTCTCCGTAATCAGACGCTTGTTAGCATCCACTACGTTGGGCTGGCGATTAAGGTTGCCTTTAGCGTTACGTACCTTACGTTTGAACGTAACAAAGTCTTCCTTCTCGTCACCCTTATTCTTAATCGTAAGCCCATCCTTCTGAGCCTTCTTCTTATTGAGATCATCTAAGTTCCCAACATCAATAGTCCAGACACCATCAGCATCGAACTTGGTGTTAGGGGTTATAACAGATGCCCAATAAGCTGTACCTGACATTACTTTACTCATTTATATATCTCCTTCATAAAGGTTTGGTTGATGATTACAGGATATCAAATTCAATCGGATTTGTCAAGCGTTATTTTGCCTCCTTTCATAAATCATATATCTCTAAGTAGTTACACTACGTTACACTACTAAGAGATATATGTTAATGGGTATCAGCCCATGTAGTGCCGACCTTAAACTCATTGTCGAGTGGGCATTTTACATTTAATATTTCTTGAGTCTCTTTCATAGCCTTCTTAGTTATGGAACAGAACTCTTTAACATCTTTGTTATGTACCTCAAACTGGTACTCATCGTGGATAGATGCCACTAACCTTACATCAAGATCCTTTGCATGTTCCATCATCTGAACCAGCCATTGCTTACAGATAACAGCACCTGCCCCTTGAATAAGGGTATTCAAAGCACTATGAAAACTTCTTACATGAAGCTTTCTTCCATCTATGCCAGGAATTATTTTCTTTTTAGCAGCTATATCAATCCTTGATCTTAATTGTTTTAGTGCAGGAACATTACGTAAAAAGTTATCTATTAACTTCTGTCCATCACTAGACCTAACACCAGCTACCTTACCTATCTTCTCTGCACCAGCCCCATAAATTAAGGCATATAAGAAGGTCTTTGCTTGATCTCTGGTAGCTAGGTTAGCCATCTTCTGATTGGCTGTATGGATATCACCTTCAATAACTTCTTTGATATAATCTTTATCTCCCATGTAATGGGCGAGTGCTCGTATCTCTAAGCCAGAGGCATCCGTACCTACAAGACTATAGTTATCTGGATCAGATACCGTCCAACATGACCGACACTCCTTTCCATAAGGTGAGTAGACGGCTGGTACTTGAGCCATGTTAGGAGTGTTATGAGCCATGCGTCCTGTTATAGTCTTTAATGTCATAACTCTACCATGAACCCTTCCGTAATTATCTACGGCTGCAATCCATTGTTTAATCTGTGATACTCTCTTTTCTAATAGGAGATACCTTGCTATGACTTTTGCTTCGGGAATATCTAACGTTGATAATATCTCATCACTAACTATTATATTTCCCTTATCTGTTTTTAGTTGAGGTATCCATCCCTTTGCCATAAGTTTCTCTGCTATTTGTTGACGAGAAGATGGATTAAATTTATCTATGTGATCTAATAAAGGTCTACCTGTTGTCTTATGAAACCTTTTGGTAACGGTAGTGGGGAATGATTCCTCTAATTGTTTATCCAATTCACTACACTCATCTTGAAATCTATTCATTAGAGTCATAGCCTGTTGTTCATCTAGATAAAAACCATCATCTTCTTGTTGGTTTATAAGTTCTCTGATCTTATGTTCTAGCTTAATAGATTTAGAGGAGAACTCAGAGCCTTCACTTACTAGACGCTTTAATAATTTAAAGGTAACATCCACATCCCGATTACAATACTGTAACATATGGTCAGTATATAAAGAGAAATCTTGAGGTGGAGGATCTTTAGGAAACCCTAACCTATCTCCCCATGCTGCTAATGAGTGTCCTTTATCTCTGATAGGATTAAATAATTGAGATAGAATAAGCGTATCAATTATATTATCCATTGGGAGATCAGCGTCAGTTAGTTTATTAATAATCCTTCCATCAAAAGATATACCATTATGCATATAGAATTTATCTATAGACTTAGACCACTGAGGAAACTTAGTGTAACATTCTTCTTGTATAAACTCTGTGACCTCATCAGTCTTAACATCTCTGGCTACCATACAGTGTATCTGTGTAGCATCAAGAGCATCAGTCTCTATGTCAAGTACAACTCCTTTGCTCATGTACTTCTCCTGTATCTTGATTAACATATAATAATTTAATTGGAGGGATTTGTTTTCCTTTAAAGTTTTTATTTAATTGTTTTTGTTTATCAGATAAGATCCTATTAATTCTTGTTCCAGGTTTCCATTCTCCCTGACGTATAGCTAACTTCTTACACTCAACAAATTGTATATCTCCTTCTATATTTACAGCAATGAAATCAATCGGACCTTGATTAGTCTCATCAAAGATCCAATATCCTTTAGATACAAACCAATCCATAGCCTTAAGTTTACATGCAAAACCATCCCGATGCTTTTGATTATTACTCATCTAAATCTCCTCTAAGTCTAGCGTGTTCTATGCGGTGACAATTAGCACAGAGCATTAAACATTTGTCTAACTCTTCTAATATTTCTGGATGTTTAGACAATGCTCCTATGTTTCTATCTAATGCATCACTAATTGAGAAATCTTTTTCACTAGGATCGGTATGGTGAAATTCATATACACCGGGCCATGTGAAAGAAACTTTACAGTGTTCACATTTATCTCCTTTGTATTTTATTAAAGCCCATTTAGATTTATGCCTACGCTTTGTTCTCGCTGTATTTTGTAACTTTCGATAATGCTTATGATGTTTATAATAATGTTCCATTTGGAACTCTCGTTGTTTATCTTTATTTTTGTATGGCATAATCACTTTTCCAAAGTAATAAGCTCAGCCTTATCTACTGGTACTTTAAAGAAGTATTCTCCTTCTTTTACAGCACGGTTAGGCACCTCAACTACAGGTGAGTGTTTAACTATAATAGCATCCATCTTCCATGCTACCTTACAATCCCATCTGATAATATAGAAATGGAAGTTAGCATTAGGATCAGCATTAAAGACTTGAACTATTAACCTGTTCTTTCTAAAGGGAATATTAATATCCTTCCACGCACTAGGCCAACCATACTCCCACATATGTTTCATTTCAACTTCATGGTTGTATACTGTATCCTTAAGGGTGGACACTAAATCCACCCCAAAGTTTTCTTTTGTATCAAGAACAGTATGACCTCGTGATGTTAGATATTTGGTTATACACTCTTTAGCTTTGTTATCTGATTGTTTATATGCAACAGGATCAAAGCGTTTACGTTTAGATTTCAAAGGGTATGTCATTAATATCTCCCTCTTCTGTGTGTTCACGTTCAGCATCGAAAGGATTTTCAATAGAAGACATACGTCCTGTATCTTTGTCATAGTATAGGTGAGCCGCTACTCCCGTGTCACCTGTATACCTATTCTTGAGTATCCTAATCATCGTTGTATTAGCTTCAGTCTCGTCCTCACTCTGTTGGTTTCTTTCCAAAGCTATCACTGCATCAGATAGGTGGCCTATACTAGCTGACCCTCTCAGATGAGAGAGCGTCACTTCTTTGCCTTCTTCAAAGCCTTTATCACCTCCACGCCTACGTAAGTGAGACACTAAGAGTAGCCCTATGCCTGTCTCTTCTACGAGAGAGCGTAGCTTAGTCATGAGAACATCAATAGACTTACGCTCATCACCAAAGTCCTCTTGACCAGACACTAGAATAGATAGGTGATCTAACATGATCCACTTACAGTCCAATGCCCTAGCCATGTACCTAACTCTACCAAGTATCTCGTCATTAGATACAGAGCCAAAGTGATCGAAAGCAAATAGCCTACCAGTACCTAGAGTATCCTTCTCCCACTGGTTTAATTGCTCACGGTTAAACTGTTCACGGATTTCTTTAATATATAATCTAGCATTAGCTTCTACTGACATAATATTAAAGGCCGTGTTCTTAACGTTCTCTTCTAGTGCAAGGATACCTATGTTATCCTTTGTAGTTTTAAGGATATGGTGCATCAGTTCTCTGATGATACTGGATTTACCCATACCAGAACCACTGGTAAAGCAGACCAGTTCACCAGTACGCATACCATAAAGCTTTTCATTAAGCCCTTCCCAAGGGTAAAGGCAAGTATCACAAAAGTCTTCTTCGTATAACTGTGATCCTATATCACGTAGGTTTATGATACCGGCTGGGGTATAGGGTGCGGCAGACCACCAAGCTCTTGTAAAATCCTCACGTTTACCTACCCTTAGGTACTCGTTAGCATCTTTAAAATCTAGCTTAACAATCTTAGCTTTCTGTGGTTCAAATAATTCTGCTACACCAGCACTTGCTTTACGTCCAGCATCATCATTATCAAAACATAGGATAATATTATCAAAAGAGTTAAGGTATTCAAGGTTGGTCTTACAATCACGTACAGCACTAGCTGCACCAGATTTGATAGAAACACAAGGATACTTTGAACCAGATAACTCAAAGACAGACATAGCATCTATCTCTCCTTCGCATACTGTAATATATTTAGCACTAGATGGTGGAAATAAATGCTGTCCAAACAATTGTCCTGAACTAAGGTTACCTTCGGTAAAGAAATTCTTAGGATTATTTTGACGTACCTTATTGGCTACATGACAACTATCCTTATCAAAGTAGGGATAGAAATGTTTATTTAATTTGGCGGTAACACCATATTTTTTCACGGTGTTCACCGAGATGTTACGATCTGTTAATGCTCTACTCTCTCCTTGAGAGAGAACATTATTAATTACACCTTGGATTGGTGTAGTTGGTTGATGGCTCATAAAGTCTTCTCCTTTTTCTTTACCATACGTATCACATTTAAAACAATACCAATGGCCGTCCTCATACAGAACTCTAGCCATCTCTGCCCCACAGTCCTCGTGCGGCAAGCGGTCACGTACTACTTTGTTGTCATCCATATTAGCTCCTCAACGTCAGTATCAGGATACTCCAATCGACTCCGATTGTCAAGCCCTAACAGTTACTACGTGTTAGTACGTAAGTACTACTAACACTAGTAACAGTTACCTTCCATCATAGGTCTTTTTAACAACGTCATCTATGAAGTCTAGGCCATCGGTCATTATCTCATTAGTCTCCTGTTTAGCTAATCTTCTCGCTTCCTTTTTAGAGTAGCCCTCATTTAAATAATCTGATGTTAACTCCCTGAATAAAGATTCTCTATCTCTTTCCCATAGATTTTTATTACTCATAACTCCATGTCCCTTTTATAAGTTAATTCACCTATTCTTTTATAGGCTGCTTGTAATTGTTGTTGAAGTTCTTTTACATTCCTTTCCATTATCTTTAATTTATTTTCTAACTCTAAAACTTCTTCACGTTTCTTTATCCAATCATAACTTGGCATAATTCTTTTCCTTTTGTTTTAGTATAATACTTTATACTATTCTCCGTTATAATAATAGAATAAATGTTTACCTATTCTAGTTATAAACTCTAGTTTATTTACCCAGTAAGGATTAACATAAGAGGCATGATAAAAGGTAGCTCCCTGCACCTCTTCATATACTACATTATCAATAGCCATCCTAACTACATTTGATGCTACCTTAAGTGCTTGTTTATCCTTCATAATTTCTGGTTTACCATCACACCAATAAGAAAAGGCGCACCTGTTTCTAACAGGTACACCCTCCCAATATCGACCATCATGTACTACTTCACAAACCGTAGGCGGAAACCTATGGTCCCTTACTCTTTCCATAATAACATTAGCTACAGCTAATTGTCCTATAAATGTTTCACCTCTAGCCTCAAAGTAGATAGCTTCAGTTAAACATTCAACATCACTTTGTTTAGCATTAGCTTCCTTGCTTAAGATTATTCCTAAAAAATATGTGAAAAGAATTATAATAAACATTAGTGCTAACCTAAATGATTTAAGTTCTTTCATGCTATTCGCCTCCAATAAACTTTACTCTCTTCTTCCATACCATAGAAATTACTAATCCAATCTCCATGTTTAAGATAATGTCTCATTAATCTAATGTAACCTTCACAAGATGTACGTTTTGCTATTGCTCCTTTTATATTATTCCTTTCCTGTTTTCTATACTCACTAACTAAAAGTTTATTATGATCAATCCACTTTAATACTTTCAGATAATGCCTCCAATGATCCTCTGACATTTTTAGTAACGCTGGGTGTATGCCCTTGGTCGATAGTTTCTTTCCTCGCTTTTTGCCAGCCATCTTCTAACTCCTTAATTTTCTTATCGTCATATCCTAATATATCCACGGTTAAAATACCCCATGCTATATCTGTTTCTGCTGGTGTTAAACTTTGTTCCTCTGTTATTTCTTTTAATAGGGTACGTGCAGACCAGCCCCTAGTTCTAGAGGCTTTGGCTGCTTTCATCTTCTGTGAAAAGATTTCTTTTACACCATCCATAAAAGGGATGTAGTCAGTACGATCTACTTGCATTCTAATTCTCCTTCTTTTTCAGTTTCTATAACGCTATATAAATAATCTTCACCCTGTTCAATTATACGGGCAAGTTCTTTATGTCCATGATTTGCAGCATCATCATACATTATTTTTAATGTACCTAAAGTTTCTAATTTCCACGCTTCTCCCTTATCTCTATGTAAAGGAGCATCAGAAATCTGATGCCCCTCCTCTACTACATAATCATTCTCAATCTCAGCGTCACAATTCCGACACATGATTTGATACCAATCAAGGTGGAACACTTCACTATGATAATCACACTCTTGGCACTTTGCAAAGATAATTATACTCATATTAATTTCCTCCTCTCTGTGATACCCGCATGAAGTCTTCTTCATAGGTATCAAGGGCTACGTTCTTCCAGAGTTCAGACTGTAACATCTTACGCACCCTCTCCTCTCTCATGACACGCACGTTCTGCGTATTCTTTGAGCGAGAGTTAGGGGTATGAGTAGACCAGTGCGTAGCAGCCTGATAGGCAGTCCACTTACTACCAGCTTTTCTTTCCCCATACCTTTCGTAGGCAGCACTACCATGTATGTGACGGTTCTCTTCATCAAAGATCTTCATAAGGTGAGAGAGTACCACTTGGTTAGGTTTATTCTCACGGCTGACATTATCAGTACGCTTTGCTAATGTCTTGCTAAAGAGATTGATAGCCATCTTTCGATCTACATAGGTATTAAACCAATCACGCATCTGGTTTAGACCATCACCTACTATGTACTCACCGGCATTCTTAATCTTTGCAGTAAAGGCAGGGAGATTAAATCCTTTGGTATGTCTACCATATACATAGGCCAGCTTATCACCGGACACTAGAGTATTGTAGCACATGGATCTCCATAGTCCCATCATACCATTGTTAGCCCACGTTCCATCATGGCTGGTACGAAAGACAAACTCTGGGATTACGGTATCTTTACTATCTATAGTAACTTCTTCAGCGGGGAACTTAGCACGTAGCTCCAGTTGTCCACCATTTTTATAGACATTAGTCTTAAACTTTGCATCAGTTAAGTCCATACCTGACTGACGCAGTGCAGTCTCAACATCAGAGACAATCGGTAGGTATTGTTGTAGCTCATACTTACCTTTGACTACAGCAAAGGGTTCTTTGTTATCTTTGCGTCTGATTAATGAGCCTATATCAGCATCTATGTTCCTTATTTCATGATACTGATAGTCACCATCAATAGCGTGGCACAAGTTTACTTTCTCAACTTCAAAGTCTATCTTACTGTGATCAAACATCGTATTCATTATACCATTCCTCTTGGCTGTTTAAAAATTCATTGATCTCTTCTATAGAGAGATCACCTATGTTATCAACGCCACTTACTTGTGTGACATACTCGTGAATAAGTAGCGGTAAGTCCGCTACATTTCTATAATTATAAGGAAGATTTATCTTCATTAAGCTGCCTCCTCCTTAACCTGTAAGTCAAGCGTCTTGTTATTTATATTAAATAGATTTATTGTATGCAAATCATCACCTGCTTCGATGGTAATATATACATACTCTTGACTAGTATCAAATAAAGTTTTCTTTGTCACCGTAATTCTATCCACGGAGTGATAGTTATTATTAGTATTAGACATGGTATTTTCCTTCACTTGCTTTGATGTATGATTTAAGGCAATCAATAACATCGTTCCTAAATAAATCAGTGTCCATTTCTAATTGGTCAAACCCTGATTCGTATACAGCAAAATTAATTGCTTCGCTAATAAAATTTTCTAATTCATCCTCAACATAGGTATAAAGATACTCGCATGCTTCTTCATACCGATCTTCAATCATGCCCTGCACCGCTGATGGTAACGACATACTCATTCCTTTCTTAACAGTTACTAAGTGTAGTTCGTAAGAACTCACTACACTAAGTAACAGTTAGGGTTACACCTCGGACTCACTCTTTTGCATATCAAGCATAGACATATAGTATTTACCTTCGTCATAGCCTTTAAAGAAAGACCGCTTCATTAGCCTTTCGATAGTAGCTCTTTTATTAATAGTTAAGAAACCAAACTCACTATCAATATGATCATACATACTATTATCATAGTTATAGGGTTCATCCATAAATTTAAAGTAAAGTTGGGCAGCAGTCTGGTCAGCACCAATCCCTCCATTGAGGTTGATGTAACCAGCCACTGCCTCTCTTAAAGTTCTTGTCATTAGAAATCCTTTGTCTCTAAAACTTTAATTATTTCCCAATCATACTCATCAAGACTTTCAATAGCCATAGCAGTTAGATCTTCTATACTTTCCTCATCCTCTATATCTATAACTACTACTGCTTCTTGTTCTACTATACGGTGTACAGTTATTGAATATTCAGACATCTTATTAATCCTTTCGTATTTCATTTAGATAAAAGTACACTATCTATATCATAGTACTGTACGGAGGTATTCAGATCACATATTACAGGTTTATGACATCCCATGCAATGTGCTTGTCCTAGTTCATCCTTCCTACTAATGTATTCTTCCTTGGTCATACCTCTCCGTATGCACCTTCTCTCGCATTTCATTTAAGGTTTTACCATACGATCATAATACCAAAGATCATAGCAAAGATCAAGACCCCTGCTAAAATATCTCTAACGGTATCCAGAAAGTTATTTCTTTTATCATTGTCATCCATATTAAAACCCCTCTTCAAATATACCTTCTAATGTTTCTAAAAGACTTTGTTCAATAGGGCAATCGTTATATGTTTGAGATGAACATAAACCCCTGTAATCTTGAACAGTTTTATTCGTTACTCCATACTGCTCAATAAGTTTTACAGCATAGTCATATTCAAAATCGTGATATATACCATCTGCCCATGCTTCAATAGCAAAATATTTATCATTCATAATGTCACTCCATCCACTAGAATTGGTTCATCTGTTTCGATCCATACGTGAGCACCACAAGACAAAGGTTTATTAGGTCTATAAACTACCCGTGATTTACCAGAAAACTCTACGGTATTACCGTATCTATTTTCTTTGTAAGTCTTACAAGTTAAGACAGGATCGTTACCGTTAGTCTTACGGTTCGCCTTGATAACATGCTGATTTACATGGATAATTCTCTTCATCTCACACCTCTATATCTATCTTGTGTTTGGATTTACGAACATAGGAACCCTTACCCTTCTTGGCTTTCTCAGCGTCAGCTTTACGCTGCTTTGCTAACAAGACAAAAGGATTTCTTTTGTACTGCATCTGACTTGAGATACTACTTGGTGGTGTTACTTTCATCTGGTTTCTCCAACATACAACTCACTGTATAAGTTCCATCCTTATTCTTTTGTTTAAAAAGAATATAAGGTTTGTAACCTTCCACTTGAGCAGGGTAAACTGTAGCTTTGGTTTGTTCTACAATCCCCACTTGGTTACATTCATGATACCCTACATATCGCCAGTTATCTTGATACTGGTGTGCAGATACCATCAAAGCTATAATCATTAATGTAATACTCATGAGTTTCTCCAATCCTTTGCCTGTTTCTTAGATTTCTGCCTACTCTTAGCCTTACCTGCTTTACGCATAGCCTTTTCTTGGCTACGACTAAGTGAATTTTGTTTAGTATTTCCCAGTGGTTTCATGATAATTTTTCCTTCCAATAATTATCTACTTGATCAAGATACATAGTTGCATCTTTAATCAGCAGATTAACGCTGTCATAAGTAGTCCATTCCTTACGGAAGTTCCCATCTTTGTTGTTATTATTAACAGCAAAGTTCCATACATCTTGCAGCACCATCTTTTCTAAACAGGATAATAAATCTGCCATCGCTTTCTCCATCATATCATATATATCTAAGAGGTTTCACTAAGTTCAACCTCTTAGATTATATATGGGTTCCTAATACTTCTTGACCTTTTCCACAATAGTTGTGATCCCATTATGCTTATAGCATAATAAACAATCTTTGCACTTTTGTCCAGTACAATTTTGCTTATCCACATCCTCATGTTCAAGAACATTATTAAATGTTCTATCAAAGTATAGTGGTGGCGTAGCCATTATGCTACTAATCTTGGGATTGCTGTAGATTAGTATCAAGTTTTCAGGCTTCTCAAAGTGATCGAAAAACCTTTTGACATAGTCTTTGCGCTTAGTCCACAAAGCAAAGTTACAATGTGGATTGTGTTCCACAATAGCCACTAGATTTTCCAGATGCTGGATGTTTATTAGCTCACCATGAGCATCAAATCTAAAGAACGCTTCCAGTATCACTGGCAATTCTTCTTTGTTCAAAGATCTTGAACTGAGAAGATCGCTGTTACGCTGCAAAGCAGGAGCCATGTTTTTCCTATAGCCTTTGAGCATCGTATGACTATAGCAATGCTTGCAGATTGTCTCAGCTTTCGCTGAGTTCATCTTGATACAGAACTTATTGGTGGTGGTGTTAGTGCTAATAGCCTTAAAACCCTCCAACTTGCCTGTCATTTTACTAATGTGAACATTAGCCATCTATAACCTCCACTTCAAAGTTACGATCATTGAAAGGATTTACCCAACGCAAATCCCCAGTCTCTTGAGATTCAATGAATATTTCATTTAATCTCATGACGTGTGTCTTTGAACTTTGTTCGCAGACTTTCCACAATTCTCCATGTTCTCTAACACGGTTCTTACCGTGATTAGAGATGCCTGTCAATCGTAAAATTCTAGCCATAGTCTTTCTCCTTCGATAATTACGGGGGCGAGATCGGAATTGAACCTTGATCCTACGTGTTACAGCACGCTGTCTATTCTCTGTAAGTCATAGACATTAGCCCAACTTTAATTTCATCACAGCCTCAACCATAAATGAAACAAAGCCCTCACCAGGGTCGCCCATAAATCTTTGAAGATTATTTAAATATGCGGCAAGAGGCTGTTATATTCAGTAATCACTTAGCCTACGGCACCTCTTTGCCTATCATATAATTAGTGCGCTGCTAATTATATGAATATTTAAATAATCTTCTTATGTGAAGCAGACACTGGAATGTCTGCCCCATAAAAAGATTATGTAACTTTCACAGTTCCTTTATAGTCAAAGATTGACTTCATGCTCCAGAATGGCAAGAAAGCATAGACAGATGTCTTGCCAGTATGGAGTGAAATGGAACTTAAAGCCGGGATTTTAAATCCCAAGAATTTAATCTTACGATTAAACTTAAAAGAAATACCATAGCAGTTTTTCTTTTCACGAACACGGTAAACATTGCTGATACCATGTTTATCCAAAACTGTTTTGATATATTTTAGCATGGTGAAATGCTCCTCTCACATGTGGATCTTAAAATAGAACTCTAAGTGTTAGTTCGTAAGAACTTCACTAACACTAAGAGTTCTTTAAAGGCTGACCAGTGTCATCAGCGTAGCGTAAGCTAAACTGAAGATCACCGGCCATACTATGACAAAGCGAAGGAAGATCCATAGCTCTTTAAGCCAAGCCATAGGCCATTTCCGCCTCTATGACAGAGTCAAAAGACTCTTGCCATTCTCCATCACCATTCCAAACGTCTACTGACGTTTCGGTAACGGAAACTTGTACTTCACCAACCCCATAGGCTTGGTCAAGATCAAACTGCAATTGAACTTCGTTCATTTTACTAACTCCACTTCAAAGGTTTCAAAGCCTTTCTCTTTGGCAAAAGCCAAAGCAGCGGCTTCACTGGCAAAGCCTACCGCAACCGTGCGGAAAGCTTTTATAGTCAAGACAGCGCCAAAGCTACCGTCTTCACTAGGAAAGCCCAATAAAGGATTGGAAAATCCTTTCCACTGGTCTTCCTCTTTCATCTTTGTCTTAGCCATAGATACCTCCTGGCATCTTATCTGCCCTTTTCAGGGCAGCTATTACAGGTTCAGTGTACTTTGGGCTAATGCCCATTGTAACACCAGCAAACAGGTCAGAAACGTTAGCTCCTGGCCTTGGCATAGCATCTATGACTGTGTCAAGACGCCCACCTGTGTAGACAGCCCCGATAGTGCTGGGGCCATAGATGTCTATCCTATAGTCAGCACAGACTATAGTCAAGACTGCCGTCTCTCCAAAGTATTGGAGATCACAGGTCATGCCACGATCTTTGAACTTTACATAGTCCATAGCGATCTCCTTTCATTAAATCTACTTAACAAACTAGCCTCAAGAGAGGCTAGAATGTTAAAGAGACTTAGATGGAATGAACGATGCCGGAAACGCCAGCATCGATCAAAGAACGGTGGAGCGCAGCGGATTCGTTAGCTGCACCCTTTGTCTTGAATGGGCCATCGGTGTACTTGCTGCCATCGGGGAATTCGATGCGAACTACCCAAGGCTTTGATGGGACAAACGTGTCTTTCGCAACTTCAACTGCCATTCGGCTCTCTCCTCACATGTGAATCTAATAGAACTCTAAGCTCTAAGTTCGTAAGAACTTCACTTAGAGCTAAGAGTTCTTTAAAGTTCGCCCTAGATCTCTTTGCCATAGTCTAATATGGCACTATCCAAGAGACCCTCTAGCTCTGCTAGAAGCATTTGCCGATTAACCTGCTTACCGTAGGTAAACCGACCAACTTTGATAGCTTCAAGCAAAGATTCTTGAAGTTCTTCCAAGTGATGGAAGAAGTTTTCACAATGACAAGCCTCTAGCTTGTCCATTTCATGAGCTGCTTTAGCGGTAACGGTCATTTCTGAACCCATCCAGCACTTCATAGCCATAGCATAGTCTCCTTTGTCAAAGTGAACTGATACATGGCGTTTTCAGGGTATGTATCAGCCAAACCTAACCCTTAACCTTGGCATTAGTCAAGAACTATGTCCTTGTGTGAAGCAGACAACCGAAGCTATCTGCCCCACAAAGACAAAGTCTTAGGCGGCAACGAAGCGATTTGCCATCGTATCAGGCAAAGCCTCTTCGTTCTTGATGACCTTCCAACTACCGTTGGGATGCAGAACACGAACTGGACGACCAGCTTCAGCGGCTTTCTTAGCCGTATCGCCTTTGCTTTGGTGAGAAGTCCACTTCCCGGATTTTACGTCAAAACTCTGAAATTTAACAGCCATATCGGCCTCCTTCATATGTGTGGATCTAAATAGAACTCTAAGCTCTAAGTTCAGTAAGAACTTCCTTAGAGCTAAGAGTTCTTAAAGGTTCATCGCAACCTCTCATCATCACCCTTGGTGATGGTAGTGGATCTCATCAAATCCGTTGCCGAGAGGCTTTGTCTTGATCTATGACATTAGTCAAAGATCTCAGTTACTTAGCAGAGCTAAGTAGTCTGTCGAAGTGCCACCAGAGGTGGCTACATGGCCCAAGCTCTATGAGCTTTGTAGGCTATGTAGACCTCCAGAGCCAGCCCTAACTAGAATCTCTCTGTATCTCTAGAGTATCTAGGTAGTTCGTAAGAACTCACTACTTAGATACTCTAAAGAGATACTAGAGAAATCATAGACTTTGCCTCGCTATGCATAGACGGGGGGGCGCAAAAACGCAGGGGGGTGTATATATATAAACAGGGGGTGACATATATAGACCAAATAATGAGGGGTTCATCATGATAACTTTTTAGATCCGTAATACTAAGATATATAAAAGGGGGTAGATAGATATACTATTTACCCCCCGGACTACATAGACATTATAGCATACTTTTTTCTACTTGGCAACCCCAGTAAAATATGTTATGATAGTGTATAATATAAAAAATAGTGAGGAGGTAGATATGGATGAGAATAATAATAGTTCTTTAAGAGAGATAGAGAAAATGATGGATCTAGAAGAGGGAACACTAAAGAATAATTTTATAGCTCTAGATTCTTTATCCTGTTGTAAGGTTCTATCTAATATTATGGAAGAGATGACTACAGCTATTGCAGTATCTCCAGCAGCCCTTAAGCGTGGACATAGAGGGCATATGATTAGAGACTATGTTACCCACATGATAAGTACACTAAGCGAACTCAGGGATTTATTTTTAGAGGATCATACAGAGAATGAATACAGAAGAAAACATATCAATTGATTATGAACAGATAGCAAGTTTATTATCCTTACGACAGTCCCTGAATACTTATCAACAGACTAAGGCTCATACTAACTTTCTATCCTTTGTTCGTTTAATAGCTCCTACCTTAGTATCTGACTGGGAGATGGGTAAACATATAAAGGTTATCTCTGAAAAGCTACAGCAGATACAGGATGGGGATCTAAAGAGGCTGATGGTCTTCCTACCACCACGTAGTTCCAAGTCTGTTATCTGTTCAAAGTTATTTCCTGCATGGTACATAGGACAAAACCCTAACCATGAGATACTGACGGTATCACATAGTGATCAGTTATCCTCAGACTTTGGTAGGTCTGTAAGAGATATAGTTAACAGTGAGACATTCCAAGAGATATTTACTAATGTTAAGCTACGACAGGATGTACGTGCTGCTGGTAAGTGGCAGACTAATCAGAAGGGATCATACTATGCTGCTGGCGTAAGATCACAGATAGCTGGTCGTGGTGCTCACATAGCTATACTAGACGATGTGATGTCTGAAGAAGACTCCTTCAGTGCGGCAGGTAGACGTTATGTAAAGGAGTGGTGGCCCTCTGGTCTACGTACCCGTATCATGCCTAATGGTTCCATTGTTATTATTAATACCAGATATCACCACGATGATCTGTGTGGTTGGTTACTTAAACAGGAACAGGAGATGCATGACTATGGTACTATTCCTTGGGAAGTCATTAAGATCCCTGCATGGGTGGATGAAGAAACTTCTGATTTACTAGACCTGCCTATTGGATCTTCCTACTTCCCTGAATGGAAACCTAAAGAGATCCTAAAAATAGACGAGGAAGAAATCAAAGCCACTAACGGTACTAAGTACTGGGAGTCTCTCTATATGCAGAACCCCACACCAGAAGAGGGTGGCTTAATTAAAAAGAAGTGGATTGAGTGGTGGCCCTATGATGATCCACCATCCTGTGAATTTATTATTCAAACATATGATACAGCCTTCTCAACTAAGACTACGGCTGACTATAGTGTTATTCAGACATGGGGGATCTTCTACGCACCGGAACAATCCCATACTGGAAGAGAAACAAATGAGGCTCAACTAATCTTACTGGGTAATCTACGTGGTAGGTATGAGTATCCTGAACTAAGACGTATGGCTCAGATGTCTTATGACGAACATAAACCTGATGTTTGTATTATTGAAAAGAAAGCTAGTGGTCAGTCTTTGATACAGGATATGCGTAGGGGTGGGTTACCTGTACTGGACTACACACCAGACAGAGATAAGGTATCCAGGGTCTATGCTGCTACTCCCTCTATGGAGGCTGGGCGTGTCTGGTTCCCTAAAGGTAGGAAGTGGGCTGAAGAACTAGTGGATGAGTTAATTACTTTCCCTAATGCTGCACATGACGATCAGGTAGATGCTATGACAATGGCTGTTCACTACATGAAGGATTCATGGAATCTGCTACATCCTGATGATCCTGAATGGGAAGATGAGCCTAGACATAAAAAAAGAGTTGCGTACTGGAACTTTTAAGTGTATAATATATAAGATAGAGTGGAGGATAATATATGGCCGTTGAAAAGAATCCATACGATACAACTAAATCTAATGTTGTTCCTATGAATATGGAAGTAGCAGAAGAAAGCGAAACATCTTTTGAGGTAGAACCCGATGGTGGTGTTACTGTTGACTTTGGATCTGAAGAAGTACTTTCAGATTCAGAAGAAGGTATTGGTCTAGGAGAATGGTACGATGATCTCTGTGGAGAGATAGACGAAGATGACCTAGATGATATTGCTACTCAAGTATATGATAATTATCAAAGTGATAAGGAATCCCGTAGTGATTGGGAGGATATGTTTGAAAGAGGTTTCGACTTACTTGGTTTGAAACTTCAGGATGCAACTGAACCATTTGAGGGGGCGTGTACGGCTGTCCATCCACTACTGATTGAGTCTGCCGTTAAATTCCAGTCCAAAGCCTCACAGGAATTATTTCCTGCTGCTGGACCCGTCAAGACACAGATTATAGGTAAGCAAACTCCTGAAAAGGAGATGCAAGCTAATCGTGTTAAAGACTTCATGAATTATCAATTAACAGAACAGATGACAGAATACTTCGATGAGTTTGAACGTATGCTGTTTCATTTGCCATTAATAGGATCAGCTTTTAAAAAGATTTATTATGATGCAAATCTTAAACGTCCTGTTTCAGAATTTGTGCCGATTGATCAGTTTTATGTTTCTTATTACGCTAGTGATTTGCGTAGGGCTGATAGGTACACTCATGTCATCTATCGCAGTCCTAATGATCTTAAGAGGGATACATCTGCTGGTATCTATGGTGAAGTAGATTTACCGCAAGCTGGCATTCCAGAGCAAAGTGCAATGGAAGAGAAAATGAATACCATTCTTGGATTCTCTCCATCTAGTGATAATGATCCACAATACATACTACTAGAACAACACTGTTACCTTGATCTACCAGAACCATACAATGATCCCGATGGAGTAGCACTTCCATACATTGTAACAGTAGAAGAAAGATCTAAAAAAGTTTTAAGTATTCGTAGAAACTTTAACCAAGACGATCCGAATAGAGAAAAGAAAATACATTTTACACATTACAGATTCGTTCCAGGGTTCGGTTTCTATGGGTTTGGCCTAATGCACTTCTTAGGTAATCTTACTATGACTGCTACGGCAGCTATGAGAGCCTTAGTGGATGCGGGTCAATTTGCGAACTTACCAGGAGGTTTTAAAGCAAAGGGTGTACGGGTGGTTGGTGACAATGATCCCATCGCTCCTGGTGAATTTAAGGAAGTTGAGTCAACTGGTATTGATCTCTCAAAGGCTATTGTTCCCTTGCCATATAAGGAGCCTTCCTCAACTCTCTACCAGATGCTCACATTTGTAGCGGCAACAGGACAAAAGTTTGCTGATAGTTCGGAACAAGTAATTTCGGATAATGCTTCTTATGGTCCTGTTGGTACTACAATGGCTCTACTTGAAGCATCAAGTAAGTTCTTTAGTGCAGTCCACAAGAGACTCCACAAATCTCAGAAAGATGAGTTTAGGGTGTTGGCCTCAATAGATTATGAGTACCTACCTTCTAAATATCCATATGAGATTCCTAATGCTAATCAGCAGATATTTAGGAAAGACTTTGATGGGCGTGTAGATGTCTTACCTGTGAGTGACCCAAATATTCCTTCAAATGCACATAGGATGATGATGGCTCAAATGGCACTTCAACTTGCCCAGAACTCGCCTCCTGGTATGTTCAACTTAGAAGCTTTAAATAGAACTATTCTTAATTCAGCTAATATGCCAAATGTTGAAGAGATACTACCACCTAAACAACAGCCACAGAAACTTGATCCTGTCTCAGATATTATGGCTGCAACTAAAGGATTACCTATTGCAGCTTTCCCAGGACAGGACCATGAAGCACATATTCAGGTGAAGATGGCTTATCTTCAAGATCCGGCTAATGGAGCTAATCCTATTATGCAACGGATTGCTCCGGTAATCCAAGCTAATATTCAAGAACATTCTGTTATGAAATATCAGGAACAGATGAGTGGTATGACTCAACAGTTAACACAGGGAGCACAAGATCCTGCCGCTATTGAACAGGCTATGGCACAGGCTGCCCAACAGGTCATGCAAGCTAATCAAATGGCTGCACAGGGAATGGGACAATCTGTTGAACAACAAACTATTCAATTACAAAAAGATCAGTTAATGCTTGAGAAAGAGAAGTTAGATTTAACCTCTCTTAAAGATACGGCTGAAATGCAACTTAAGAATAGGGAGCTTAATCTTAAAGAAGATACCTTAAAGGTTCAAACAATTAAACAGGGTGCTGACGCATTAATGAAATCAGAGGAAAAAGAAAAAGATCGTTTAGCTAAAGAAACGGAAAATGCTTTGAAAATTTTGTCTGATGTATCAAAAGTAACTATCGAAGATGAAACTAAGAAGAAACTGAAGTTAGCTGATATTAAAGCTGACTTCGCTAAAGAAGAAGAACGTACTGAACGTGATATAGAACTAGAAAATATTAAAACCCACAGAGACGAAAGACTAGGAGGAGAGGAATAAATTATGAGTAAAGCAAAAAATCAGGGTGTATGGGGTAATAATGATACCAGTCGATCCGTTGGTGACTGGGATGATGTAGATTACTCTAGCTGGAGTATTAGAGCTAAGACAGGTATTACGGAAGAATTTCCATCTGATACCTATGATATTCCAAATCCAATAAAGAGTACCCGTGAAAATAAAGGTCCAAGTTTATCATAGGAGATAATAATGAAAGAATGGGTAAAACATTTTATCATAGCTGGACATTGCCAGTGTGGAACTTCATGTAAGGCTATGTGGATTAGTTTAATTGCAGTAGGTATTTCTATCTGGGCAATTATATCCTAATGGATATTTGGGATGAAGTAATTACATCATATAATAAAGAAATAGAGGCGTTAAAAAATTCTCTAGCATCTGGAAGTATAGAAGACTATGCTCACTATAGACAATTAGTAGGGTCTATTAGTAGTATAGAATGGTCACGACAACAATTAACTGACATACTTAAGCGTAGACAATATTCAGATGACGAAGAGGATTAAAAAATGAGACAACCACAACTAGCTAATGCTATTAAGAATGACGAATGGATTGATGCAATAGATGGAGATGTAGAATTAATTGAACCACCGCATCTTCCTGGGTTCCATATTCTGGTCCGACCTTTTTCCGTAAAGGAAAAGACTAAGAGTGGTATCTTTATTCCAGACTCACTAAAGGATGATATAGCTTATCTTACTACGGTAGGTAAGGTAGAAATAGTGGGTGACTTAGCTTATCAGGATGAGAATAAGTTTCCAAAGGGACCGTGGTGTAAAGCGGGTGATTTTGTTTGTTATGGTAAACATAGTGGACAGAAATTATTCTATCAGGGTCAGCGGTTCATCTTACTATTTGATGATCAGATCCTAATGCGAGTAGATTCCCCCAAACACTTAGATCCAACATTTAATCTAAGTTAATAAAAAACTTGCGTACTAGGCACTTAATAGTGTATAATATAACCATTAGACGTAAATGCGTTTGACTCGTCAACAACGGAGAATATTATGAGTGAAGAAGAAAAAGAAATTGAAGTAGAAGAAAGTGAAGATGGTAGCTGGAACCAAATTACTATTCCAGACAGTGAGAATATACAAGTTGAGGTTACAACTGAACCTGTAGAAAAAGTTACCGCTGCTGAAACTAAATCAGAGCCAGAGCCAGAAAAATCTGTATCTCAGTCAGATGATCCTGAGTTGGATGGTATTGAAACTAAGGGAGCGGAAAAAAGAATTCGTAAATTAATTCGTCAACGTAAAGATCGTGACGAAGAAATTCAAAAGTTAATGAATCAAAATAATTCGCTTCAATCTAAACTAAGTACTAAAGAAACCGAAGTTACTACAAATGTTAAACACAATATTGAGTTGAGTTCAAAACAAGTTGAAGATAAGATTGAATTAGCTAGGGCTGCATATCTCAATGCATTCGATAGCGGGGATAAAGAACAGTTACTTCAATCACAAGAAATTTTAAATCAGGCTCAATTTGAGAAGCAACGTATAGATGAAGCTAAAACAGCATTAACTGAATATGAAACAACACAACAGAACCAACAAACGGTTCAGCAACAACAAGAGGAATTTACTCCAGATCCTAAAGCAATGAGATGGGCATCTGAAAATGACTGGTTCGGTCAGGATCAAATTATGACCTATGGTGCTTTAGAGATTGATAAACAATTAAAGGCAGAGGGATTTGATCCTTCTGATGACGATTTTTATGAAGAAGTGAATCTTCGGCTTCGGGATACTTTCCCCAATAAATTTGGAGAAACTCCTGAACCAGTTAATTCACAACCCCGTCAGCAGGAAACGTCACCTGCTCAAGTGGTGGCTGGTACGTCACGCTCACCCAGTACTGCCAGTAACCGAAAGGTTAAGTTAAGCCAGGAAGATGTACGATTGGCTAATAAATGGCAGATACCACTTGAAGTATATGCAGCAGAAAAGCTTAAAGTTGATAAGGCTGAAGGCGAGTATACTAACATCATAACCAATAAGCGTGGAGGATAATAATCATGGCACGGACAGAATCACGTAGTTCACAAGAAAGGGAAAGTCAAACCAGAGAAGAAACCACTTATACCTTTGAAGAAGAAGATGCTTTAACTATTTCTGAAGAGGTAACATCTAGATTTAAAAATCAGGGTATGGTTCTTCGTTGGATACGAATTCAGATACGAGGTGCAGACGACTATCAAAATGTTGGAAAGCGTCAAAGAGATGGATGGGTGTTCGTAACACCAGATGAAGTACCAGAATTGGGAGCAAGCTCTACCGTGATGGAGAGAGGTCGCTATGCAGGTACAGTTGTTAGGGGTGATGTAGCCCTTGCTAAAATGCCTGAAGATCGTGCAATAGCGAGACGGGAATACTTTGTGAAGAAGGCTGATGATTTAATGAATGCGGTTAATAGCCAATTAATGAATAGTTCTGATTCACGTATGCCCATTTTTAATAATAGTAAGTCAACCGTGACTAAAGGAAAAAGTCCAAAATTTCAGGACTAATTCTTTTTAGTTTGATTATATAAAGGAGAGACTAAATGGATACTAAAGCCCTAACTGGTCTTCATCCTGCACGTGTATATGGTTCTGGTGCTAATAGTACTGGTATCAAAAAGATGCCTATCGCATCTGCTGATGCCCGTAATATGTTCACTGGTGATCTTGTAAAAGTGAGCCTGGGAAATATTGAGCCAGTAAGTGCCGCTGCTGATTACGCTCTTGGTGTATTCCAAGGTGTATATTATGAAGCTGATGGTGTGCCGACATGGAAGAAATATTGGCCCGCTAATACTTCAGCTAGTAATATTGAAGCAATGGTAATGGTAGACCCCGAAATGACGTACTACATTGGAGCAGATGCTTCATGTACGGCAGGGGATGTCTATCTTAACTTTGACCTTACACTTGGAAGCGGAAATACTGCGACTGGTATTTCTGGTTTTGGATTGAAGGCTGCTACACGAGTAGCGACAACTGCCCAACTAAAGGTTGTTGGCGTTAAAGACGTTCCTGGTAACGACATTGCTATCGCAGCAGACAACGCATTTCCTATTATGGCAGTTAAAATACTGCGTAATGAAATTGCGATGTATGATGTAGCGGCTAGTGTTGTTGGCCCAATTTAAATAGGGAGGATATAATATGGCTATTTCAAGAGCTAGTATTGCCAAAGAACTCCTTCCTGGTCTTAATGCCGTATTCGGTCTTGAGTACGGGGAGGTTAATAATGAACTAGAGCCACTTTATGAGAGCGAAAATTCTGATCGTGCTTTTGAAGAGGAAGTAATGTTCACTGGCTTCGGAACTGCACCTGTTAAGGGTGAGGGTTCAGCAGTCAGCTACGATACCGCACAAGAAACTTACGTTTCTCGTTACACCAATGAAACGGTTGCTCTCGCATTTGCAATCACAGAAGAAGCTATGGAAGACAATCTTTATGATACGTTCTCCAAACTTCGTGCTCGTGGTCTTGCTCGTGCAATGGCAAACACTAAGCAGGTAAAGGGTGCTGATGTATTTAATAATGCATTTGAGACTACTGCTGCTTGGGTTGGTGGAGATGGCGTAGCTTTTATTAGTGCATCACACCCAACTGTTTCAGGGACAAATCAGTCTAATCTAATGGCTGCTTCAGATCTTTCTGAATCTGCTTTGGAGACTGCCTTGACGAGTATTCAGAAGATCAAAGATGATCGGAATATTCTGATTGGTGCTTCAGCCGAATCCCTTCATATTCCGGCTGATCTCTGGGCTACGGCAGATCAAATTCTGCACTCGCCTGGAACGACTACGGCTGGTGGAACTGGTGATGGAAATTATGCCCAGAACAACATTAATGCTGTTCGGCATATGGGTATGATTCCTGATGGGTTCTTTGTGAATCGTAGGTTTACAAACACTAACGACTACTTCATTAAAACTGATGTGCCTAATGGTGCCAAAATGTTTAATCGTGTTCCGCTTCAAACTAAGATGGAACCTGATTTTGATACTGGTAATCTCCGCTTCAAGGCTCGTGAGCGTTATAGCTTCGGGTTCTCTGACTGGCGTGGTTACTTCGGTAGTGCAGGTAGCTAATACCAAAAGATATAGGAGAGAGTGTAAAAACTCTCTTCTACTTCTTTACTAGATTGAAGGGAACAACATGGCTACAAATATTAAAACTGCAACAGTTACAGGAAGTGGACAGCTTATAGATTATTCTACCTCAACTGTACCAACTACAGCTACAGGTGGAATGGGAGATATTATTGCAGTAGGTACTCGTATACTAGGTATTACGGCTGCTGTTACTGGTACATGTAATATCACAGATACTTTTACTTCTGTTAATACTTCAAAGACTCTTACACGAATTAAGTTTGCTGGTGATCGTGATACTTATTTTGGTGAACAGGGTGTAAAGTTTCATGGAATAATTAAAGTATCTGCACCAACTTCTCATTCTGTTGTTATGGTTTACTATGGTTAATCATGCCTGACTATGATTATTTGATCACAGATGTAAAAAATACAACAGAGAATGATTCAACAGAATTAGCCACTCAATTACCAAAGATTGTTAATAAGGCAGAAAATAAACTAACTACTGACTTAGATGATCATGGTTTAACTGTATATACATCTATAGCGATCCCGTCAGGACAGGCCGTTGTTACTATTCCTAGTGGTACTCGTATCGTTAGGAATTTCTCCATGACTCAGGATGGGTCACGGAAGAATATGTTATTGCGTACAATGGAGTATGTAAATGACTTCTGGCCTGTAAGTGCCAGTACCAGTGCTCCAATTTATTATGCTTATAGAGGTAATACTGAAATACGAATTGCTCCTACTCCAGTATCTACACATGATGGTGAGATTATGACGGTAGTAAGACCAACTACTCTTACCTCTACAGGAACTACATCCAACTACTTTACAGATTTTTGTTATGATGCCCTATTTACTGCATGTATGGTAGAGGCATCTTTATTTATGAAAGACTCAACTTCTACTCAATTATGGGAAGCACAGTATCAGTATCACATTAATGCACTACGTAATCAGGCACGTAGGACTAGACAGGATGATATGGCAGTTAATGCCAGCCCTGCCGGTGGACCTGATACACTGATTAGAGGATCAACCTAATGGCTATTAGTAGAGCTAATATTGCGATGGAAATTAAAAGACCTGGAAGAAAGAAAAAGAAAAAGAAACTTAATATTAAAAAAGCTATAAAGAAACCTGGAGCATTAAGAAAAGAACTGGGAATTAAAAAAGGTGAAAAAATTCCCAAAGCTAAATTAAATGCTGCTGCTAAGTCTAAAGGAAAAAAAGGACAGAGAGCAAGATTTGCTTTACTACTTGACAAAGTAAGAAAAAAGAAAGGGAGAGCATAATGGCTATTAAGAAAGAAGATTCAAAACTACCTGTAGCAAAGCCAACAGGTCAGGGGTTTGGTGCAGCACATACAGGTCCAGCCGTTCATGGTCCTATCTATGCTGTATGTGATGTAGACTATCCACAGGGCGAAAGCTTCCCTATAGATCATAGTAATACTTATAAGAGGGAAGGACAGTAAGATGGTTGCTCCAGCCGTTGCAAAATTAGCTGCTCAAGCAGCAAAGGCTGCTTTAAAACTTTTAAAGAAACCATCTGTGATGGTGGATGATACTGCTAAGTTTGCAAAGAAATTTGGTGAGAAAAAGGCAATTGAGCATCTTGGACAACCGAGAGTTAATAAAGCAAAAGCAGCTATAGCTAAGAAAGCTGATAAGAAGAAGGGTAAGAAAAAGAAACCTAAACCTAAAAAGAAATGGACTAAAAAAGATTTAGCTCATATGAGTAAAGAAGAACGTAAAGAATTTAATCAATTAAGAAAAGAACAAAAATCTATAATGGAAAAGGAAGGTAGGGATAGTGGTTCTACATCGGGTGGAGCAAGAGAACAAACACTAGTACGCCAAGGTAGGAGAGCATCTCCCTATACTGGTGATGCTGTTCCACGAGGGAGTAAAAAACCTAAAGTTAAATATCCTCGTCAAAAACGTAGTGTAGTAGAACATCCCAGTGGTCGTTTAAAATCTAAAGCTGAAACATACTCTGATAGAGAAAAGAGATTTTTAGAACCATATGAACAGATAGAAGAAAAATTAAGTCCAGCACCTCCAGGTACAGCTTCACAGATATATGAAGGTATGCGTGGAAAAACTATTGGACAAGATCAAATAGATGATCTTGAAGCTATGATTCGTTCGGGTGAATCTGGTATGAGTATAAAGGGCCGCAAACATGGTGGTCAAATTAAATCTGGCCGTGGAGTAGGTAAAGCTCTTCGTGGTTGGGGTAAAGTAGTATAGGAGATTTATAATGGTTACTGGTCCCATAGCAAAAAGTGTAAGTAAGGGTATTTTAAAAAGTATCGGTACTCGTGGTAGAAAAACAATAGGTGGTGTAAAAGTTAAAAAAATACCTGAAGGTAAGCGTGGTATTTCTAAAAAAGAGATGCAGAGGGCTGTTAAAGAAGAACCTTATAAAGGTAAACTGCAACCTGGATGGCATGCTGAACGTGGTTTTGCTACAAAGGGCTTAAGGCGTAAACTGGGAGAAACAGGTGTAGGTGGTAGTACAGCTATAAAATCAAAAAGTAAAAAAGAAATTGCAGGGCTTAGAGGACAACGTAAATCGGCTGAACAAAAAAAAGCAAAAGAACTTAAAGATTTAATTAGTAAAGCTAATCAGAAATTAAAGATTTTAGAGGATGATCTACACGATTCTAAAGGTCATAAAATGTTTAAAGAACCGTCTAATCGTAATATTACTAAATTAAAAGAACAAATAAAAAAAGTAAAGAAAGCAATAAGAGAAGCTCAACGTGATCTTAAAAAAAGACCTAAAGTTAGAAAAGATGGAGGACAAGTCGTGAAAAAATATAAAAAAGGTAAACAAATAGCTTCTGCTGATTGGATGCAAGGCCTTACTAATGAAGAAATTAAACAAATATTAGGAAGTCCTCCAACGGATAAAGAAGGTGTAACACGCCATACAAAACTTAAAAAGAATAAACCACATAAAAAGAAAAAATCTATTAGGACAGCTAAATCTGGTGGAAAAATTGTTAAGCGTAAATCAGGTGGATTAATAGTTAGTGGTACAGAATTTGTATCTTCAATATATGATTAAGGAGAAGTAAAATGACTATTGGAAAGTTAGCGGCAAAGGCTGCATCATATATTTTAAAACGGAAGAAAAAAATTAAAACACCAGAAGGAGATAGTCCGGCTTTTTCTGCTTTAGGTAAAGCTCGTAAAGAATTACGGGGGGATCGACCTAAAGTAAAAGTTAAACGTAAGGGTGCAAAAGCTGTAATGAAGGAAGCTAAAGAAGGAGCAAAAACAGCATCACGAGGCAGTAAGAAACGTAAAGTTGAAAAAAGAGTTTTACCACATATACCTAAAGTACGTAAAAAGTTAGAAGGACAAAGTGCTTCAGCTTTAGCTAAGAATTATACTGGTAAAGAACTTACTGCAATGTTTCGTAAATTAACTCAAGCTGATGAACCAAATAAAAAACTTTTAGGCCGTATTAAAAGAGCTAGGGCATTACGTGAAGATTTAGTATCTGCTTTGGAAACCGCACCTGATAGTAAAGTTCCACTTAAATTTAGGAAAACAGGAGGTAAGGTTACAAAAAAAGCTACTGGTGGTCAGATGAGCCGTGTAGGTTTATCTCCTGCTGAAGAATCTCGTTCAGGTACAATGTCTGAAGCTAAACGTAAAAAGTATCAACGTGGTGGACCTATACATCATAATACTAGTCGTGAGAATAGGTTAGAGGAACTTGGTCGAGTTGATGCAGAGAAAGCCTATACTCCACAAGGTAGACGTAATCTTAAAGATGAAAAGAAACGTATTGTGCGTGGATTGAAAAAGGGTGGACAAGTTAATAATGGTGTTGATTTTGTATCTCAATTCTATGATTCATAATGCCCTTTAAATCTAAAAAACAAAGAGACTTCTTAAAGATCAATGAGCCAGAAGTCTATAATAAATGGAAAGGTAAGTATGGTGTTAAGCCTAGAAAAGGTGGTGGTACATTAAAGAAGGGTAAAAGTAGGGGAAGAAAGAAATAAATTGAAAGGTTATAATATGAAACATTTACTTCCTATACTATTAATACTAGGGTTGGTAGGATGTACCTCCGAACCTCCTGTTACTGAATCTCCTGTTGTTAAGGAGAAAGTAGAAATTGATCCAGATACACACTTATTTGGAATAGTTGTAATAGTTTGTAGATCCTTAGATGCTATGCTTAAGATAATGGAATCAGATAAAATCTCTAAGAAAGCAGCTACCGAAAGTGTAATGATGCATGCAAATATGGGTGTGTGTGCGGTAGTCAGACCACCTCAACCTGGACTACTTGGAAAATTAGAAATTTCTTATGTAGATTATAATGGAAATGAAGCTCAAATCTGGAAACTTAAGGATTTAGAATTGTGGACTGTTGTTTCAGTAGAGCATATAGACTTTAATAAAAAACCTAAAACTAAACCTAATAAAACAAGACCCACTGGTCACACTATTTAATATAAAGGAATAACATGGCACTTTCAGGAACATATGCATTTGATTTAGATATTGATGCTGTTATTCAAGAAGCCACTGAAATGATTGGTGGGGGAGAAGTTCTTGGTCACGAACCAGCTTCAGCACGTAGGTCATTAAACTTACTCCTAGCTGACTGGCAAAACCAGGGAATACTACTCTGGTCTACTGACGTTAGTTCTATTACAGTAACAACTAGTACTACAACTTATGACTTAAGTAGTGCTACGATTGATGTTATGGAAGCAGTACTTAATAGAGATAATACAGATCTTCAGATGACACGTATATCTTTTGAGGAATTTCTCAAGATACCAACCAAAGGTCAGACAGGTAGGCCATCACAGTATACGGTAAAGCGTAATCAGGCTTATCCCACAATGTATGTATGGCCTCTACCTGAAAATTCTACAGATGTAATTAAAGTAGAACGTATAGGATTCTTGCAGGATATAAATAAGTCTGCTAGTCAGAATGCAGATATTCCTAGACGGTTTCTACCCTGTTTAACTACAGGTCTAGCTTACTATATGTCTATGAAACGGCCAGGAGTAGAAGCTGCTAGAATAGCTATGTTAAAAACTGTATATGGTGAACAGTTTAAAAATGCAATGGAAGAGGATAAGGAAAGAGCTAGTATTTATTTCTTACCTAAGATAGGATATGTATAATGGCAAATAATAAAAATTCAGTAGCTATTTGCGATACCTGTGGTTTTAGATATCCACACAGAGTAATGCGTATGAATAGTTATGGTATGTTAGTCTGTCCTACGGATTGGGATGGAGCATTTAACTTAGTCAATAGCCCTCAAAATAAATCTCCTGATGTAAGAGATGATGAAAATATTCGTAATCCCCGGCCAGATGTAAATTTAGTTGCTAAAACAGCTTGGGATACTAATACTAATAATTGGGAATCTGAAGTGAGATATTGGAATATGGTATGAGTACACAATTAACAGGTAAACAAATATCAAATACATATAACCAGTTATTAAAGGTTAATGTTTCTACAAATGCAGGTATAACTAGTGGTCTTCAAACTATTCAGTCTGGAGATGCAACTAATAGTGCTTTACAATTATCTCAGAGTACAGTTAATATTGATGGAACACTAGCATTAAATGGAGTTAATATTACTGCTACTGCTTCTACTATAAATGCATTTACTACTCTTACTGATCTTACGGGATTAGTAGCTATGAGTGGTGGCACTCCTTATGGTAGAACACTTACGGCTGGAGATGGAGTAGTAATTACTAATGCTGATGGTGCATCTGGTAATCCTACTATTGCAGTAAGTTTAGCAGGTATTCGTGTATCTACTTCTTCTGGATATTTTAGTGGTGATGTTACGGTAGCAGGTTCTATCTGGGCTGCTGGTGGAGTTTTCTCTGGTACAGTGAGTGCAGCCACTTTTGATGGTGCTCTCATAGGTAATGTTACTGGTGACATTGATGGAGCTAATGGATCATTTAGTACAAAAGTAAGTTCTACTGATTTTGTAGCAGCTACAGGTAGCTTTACAACTAAAGTATCTGGAGTAGCAGCAGAGTTTAGTGGAGATGTTTCTGTAGGTGCATCTATATATGCAGTTGGGGGAGTGTTCTCTGGTACAGTTAGTGCGGCCTACTTTACTGGTGATGGTTCTAGTCTAACTAATGTTCCATCAGCAGAGGGTGGAACTATGAAGACCCTAGTAAGTGGTACTGGTATGGCCTTTACGGTAGGAGGTGTAGCTGCTACTACTATTACTGTTAGTGGTGTTATTGGACTAGCTGCTAATCAGACATTTGGTACAGTATCTCTAGGAAATGTTGCTGTTACTACTGGATTATCTGTTCCCGCTGGTAGTGCTGCTACTTTTGGAGTACCAGTATCTGGAACATCAGCCGTATTTTCAGGTGATGTATCGGCAGCTAATGTATATGCTGCTACACAGATATATGTAGGTGGGGTAGCTGTACCTGATGCGGCTGCTATAACTTCTATTAATAATGTTACAACTTCTATTAATACTGTAGTAGCTAATGTCTCTGCTCTTACATCTGTAAATTTAGCTGCAATAACTTCTATAAATACGGTAGTAGCTAATGTTTCTGCACTTTCTTCTGTCAATTTAGCTGCAATCACATCTATTAATACAGTAGTGGCTGATGTCTCAAGTGTTTTAGCAACTAGTATAGGTAATAGTAATACAAATATAACAACTAATGCAAGTGCTATAACTTCTATTAATAATGTTACTACATCTATTAATACAGTAGTAGCTAATGTCTCTGCACTAACTACGGTTAATGCAGCAGCTATTACATCTATTAATACTGTAGTAGCTAATGTATCCGCTCTTACCTCTGTAAATTTAGCTGCTATAACTTCTATTAATACAGTAGTGGCTGATGTATCATCTGCTCTTGCTACTAGTATAGGTAATAGCAATACTAATATCACTACTAATACTGGAGCAATAACTTCAATTAATAATGTTACGACTTCTATTAATACAGTATTAGCTGCAACTTCTTCTGCACTTGCTACCAGCATTGGAAATCACTTACCTTTAGCAGGAGGTACATTAAGTGGTACAGTATCAGGTACGGATATTTATGTAAGTGCTATGGCTATTGGAGTTAATACTTTACTTGGTAAGAACCTTCATATTGAGACAGCAGCCGTAGCTGACTTAGTTAGTTTAACAGATGGGGCAAGTATTGCTGTAGATTTTAATGCTGGACAAAATTTTCATTTAACTCTAGGTGGAAATAGAACATTAGAAAGTCCAACTAATTGTGTACCAGGACAGGTTGGAAGTATATTTATTGCACAGGATGGATCAGGACTTCATACATTAGGATATGGAAGTAATTGGGAGTGGATTGAAGCTAGTGCTCCTACTATTCCAACTAGTATAAATTCGGTCAGTAGATTAGATTATATTGTTAGAACTTCAACGGCTGTTCAGTCTATACTTTCAAAGGAATATGGTTAATGGTATTTAGTAATAATCTTTTAATGGGTGCAGCTTCATCTACTGGTGGAGCGGCTGCTGGGTATGTCCCTAAAGGAGCTATAAAATTAAGTAGAGCTTCTACTCAATATTTAAACCGTACTCCAAGTAGTGCTAGTAATAGAAAAACATGGACATATTCTACGTGGTGTAAGCTAGGTGAGATAGGGGATACGGATGATCCTTGTATATTGGCGGCTGACGATGGAAGCGGATCATCATTTACGATTATTGTCACTGGAGGTGATCCGGGGGATGCTAGAACAGACACATTCTTTCTGGAGTCACAGCCAGCAGGAGCAACATCTTATGGAGAACAAACAACCGCCAAATTTCGTGATCCTACCGCTTGGTATCATGTAGTTGTTGTATATGATTCTACTCTAGCTGCCGGAGCTAATAGGATTCAAATTTATGTTAATGGTGCCCAGCAGGCAAAAACTGATACCTATGGTCAGCCAACCTTGGATCTAGATTTAAATGTAAATGATGCCCAGCCTCATTATATCGGTAAGTATGGTAGTGTCGCTCAATACTATGATGGTTATTTATCTGAAACAATTTTATTAGATGGTTATGCTGGTTTACCTTCTGATTTTGGAGAAGAAAACTCAGATGGAGTTTGGATACCAAAAGATCCAACAACGATTGTTACCGCTGAAAAAAGCACAAATGGTTTCTGGTTAGACTTTGCTGACTCATCTGCTTTAGGTAATGATGTTAGTTATAGTGGATTGAGTGTAGGAACAGATAATTCTTTTACTACCAACAATACTCCGGTCTGGGTTTATGACCGTCCAGCGGATAGTGGGAGTGATACTGGTAATTACGCCACCTTAAATGTTTTAAAGTTTGCTTCGTATCTTGATATTCAAGATGGTAACTTAGGCTACCGCTCAACAAGTGGCGGGGGTATCGCAACTTCAACAATAATGATGTCCAGTGGCAAATGGTATTGGGAAGTCACTGTGGGAAATTCTGCGGTGAAACGAATAGGGATTGTAGATGATTTTAGAAAGGCGTTTCCGACAGGCGGCTATGGTTTGGCGTCTTCGGTAGCCAATGTAGGAGATGCTCGTTACTTGCTTAGCACCAATGGCAACAAGGGGGAAAACGGAACAGAGTCAGCTTATGGTAACAGTTATACGACAAGTAATGTTATTATGGTTGCCCTTGATATGGACAATGGAAAAATCTGGTGGGGGGAAGACGGAACATGGCACAATTCCGGTGATCCTGCTGCTGGTACTAATGCAGCTTACACTGACTTATCTGGAAGCAATTGGTTTGCCGCTATAGATGGGTCTTCTGGAACTCCCGTGGACGTCTTTAACTTCGGGCAATCAGCGTTCGCACATACTCCGCCAACAGACTTCAAGGCATTAAACACAGCCAACTTCCCAGCCCCAACAATAACCAAACCCTCAAATCAGTTCCTACCCATACTCTATGAAGGTAATGGTGGTGGTCAACGTGTAGGTAACTTCATACCGTTTACCGATAGTCATACTGTAGATAATTCTTGTATGTTTATTACTGGTGATAGTGATGGATTAACCAGAACTCCCGGCACTGCCTCAAATCTAAAGCAATGGACTTTCTCAACTTGGATTAAACCCGGAGATGAATCAAGAGGAGAGCTTATTTTAGCCGGGGATTGGAATGGGGATTATTCATCTATTAGAATTGATTCCAATCTACAGCTTACTTTTGAAAACTATATCTCATCTACTTGGAAAGGTAGAATAGATTTAGATAGAGTGATGGGACAATCTGCGGAGTGGATACATATATTCTTTAGATATGATAGTACTCCTGCATCTCCCGATGGAGATGATGTATACTTCGCTATCAATGGAGTGCAGTCTACTAATATCACGTCAACCGCATCTTCTCCTACCTATCCCTCTCAAAATCAAGAAACCATTATAAATACAGCCGTTCTTCATGCGATGGCAGCAGGCGGCACTAATGTTCCTAGCACAGAGTATTATGACGGCTACATGGCTGAGACAATAATGGTAGATGGGTATGCTCTTTCTCCTTCTGTTTTTGGTCAGACAGACACTTCAACAAACCGTTGGATACCAAAGGAAGTGACAGCGGCAACTCTAAACACTGCTGGGGGAGGTAGTAGTGGTTTTGGAGATGAAGGCTTCTATTTAGAATATGGTACAGCGGCAGACTTGGGAGATGATACATCGCCTGAGATAAATGATTGGGCTGAATCTGGAAGTTTAGGTGCTAATAATCAGACAATAGATACTCCTACAAAGAATTTTGCTACGTTAAATCCTAACCAAGAGGTTTGGAATGCGGCTGTTACATTGACAAAGGGCAATTTACACGGTGCGGGTACAACAACGGATGTAACAAATAATGTTGGAAGTACGATAGGTTATCTAACTTCTGGTAAATGGATACTTGCAGTAAATCCAGCGACAAAAAGTTCATATAGAGGTGATCCCTATATATTTAATGAGAATTTTTCAACGGCTACTGCTAATCCGATTACATCGGCAAATGCTTGGGGTGCGAGTTTTACAGGCGGCACAGGATTCTCAGTCGCTAACCTGTCAACCACCAATGACAGGGCTTTCACGATGGCAGCGGCAGCCGCTACGGACGATCTTATATTACTAGCTGTGGATATTGATGCTTTAAAGGTTTGGTTTGGTTGGTACGATGATAGCGCAGCTGCGACTTACTGGTGTGGATCGGCTACTTCATTTGATGGTGATCCGGCTGCTGGCACTGGCCAATCCTTTATGCTTACCGGAGCAACATTTAATTTTGGGTTCCAGTTTTATTCTGGGCGTGAAGCTGATATTGATTTCGGGCAAAGTGGCTTACTTGATAACGTAACAATCCCCACTGGTTTCAAGTTTCTTAACCAAGATAATATGGCAGCAAACACCGCTGGCATTACAGGTTTCTCATGGATCAAGAACCGTGATGCTACTGATGAACATATTTGGCAAGATCGTGTGAGAGGAGTTTATGAATATTTAGAGTCTAGTACTACAGATATTGAAGCTACAGATACTAATTCTGTCCAACGCTTCCTTCAACAGGGTGTTCAAATAGGAAACATGGCTGCGGTTAATACGTCTGCTGAATCCCTTGTTCTGTGGCAATGGGCAGCTAATGGTACAGGATCATCTAATACAGATGGTGATTTAGCATCAAGTGTATCCGTAAATTCTACGGCAGGGTTTAGTGTAGTTAGTTATACAGGGCATTCTGCTTCTACTGCATCTACAGTTGGACATGGACTAGGAGCAACCGCTGATTTAGTAATAGTTAAAAATCGTGCTGTGGCTGACGGCTGGTCTATTTATCACAAAGACTGTGGCGCAACGGAAGAACTTCGTTTTACTGCCACAGCAGCCTCCGCAAATTCTGCTATATGGAACAATACCGCTCCTTCAACTTCTGCCCCGTGGGTTTTCACTGTAGGTACTTCTCATAGCACTAACGGACCAAGCGAAGCTATGATTGCTTACGTTTGGAAAGAGGTTGAAGGCTATTCAAAATTTGGATCTTATACAGGGAGTGGTAATGCGGACGGTCCTTTTATCTACACGGGTTTCAAACCAGCGTTTTTGATGGTGAAACGAACAGATGCTATAAGCGATTGGGAAATGCGAGATTTTGTACGTGATCCATATAATGAGGTTACTCATAATTTAAGGGCAAATTTAGTTGACGTAGAAAGCCCAACTGCTGATGCCATAGATTTCACCAGTAATGGATTTAAGATAAGAAATACTGCTAGTTCTTGGAATACTGATACAGGTACTTATATCTACATGGCATGGGCTGAGAATCCATTTGGTGGTAGTGGCGTAGCACAGGCAAAAGCAAGATAAGAAAGATGGGGGAACATGGAACCTATAAGCACAACAATTGCGGCCATAACGGCTGTAAGGGGAGCGATTGAAACTGCACATAATATTAAGGATATAGGTAGCGCCTTAGAAAATTTATTTAATACACAACAGAAAGAGGAAAAAAAAGAAAAGACTAATAAGGGTAAAAAATTACCCCGTACACGTATGCAACAAGTTTTACGTATTCGTAGTGGAGATGAAGGATATGATGATGATACTTCTATTTCAGCAGTTGCTAATAAAGTATTAGAAGAAAAGAAAAAAGAAGTAGCTCTTCAAGGATTATCTCGTGAAATAGATAAAAAATTTGGATTTGGAACTTGGGATGAAATAATAATACAGCATACTAAACTGGTAGAAAAAAAGAAAGCTGCTAAGAAATTAGCAAAAAAAAGAGCTAGAGAAAAAGCTCAAGAAGATAAAATATTTTGGAATAAAGTATTAGTAGAAGGATTCAAGGTATTAATAATAATAGGTGTGATAACAATTATATATTACTTTTTAAGTTGGGCATGTAAGGGATGTATATAAGTGGAGTTTGGTATAAGAGAATTAATTCAATTTGGCACCCTGCTGGCAAGTTTAGCAGGAGCGTTTGCTGTTGTTAAATCTCAATTAGCTAGAGTAATACAAGATATTAAAAATATAAATGTAGAAGTACATGATTTAAATACTAGGTTAGATAGAACAGAAGCAGATTCGGCTGTTATAAAACATCAGAATGGAGTATTTGGTACTATTCTTTCACCCTCTAATTTAAAAGATTTAAATAGACACATTGCAGAATTACAAACAGAAATGAAAGTTGTGCATAAAAATTTAGATAAAGTTTATGAGATGCATAATGGCACTCATCCACCAGTAAGTTAATAATATAAGGAGAAGATTAATGTTTGCGTTAGTAAAAGCAGATCAAGTTATAAAAGAAATAAGGGGTGGACCTTATACAGATGAGGCAGGTACACAATACCCCGCTAATATCTTTTCAGTATGGTCTGCTGAAGAGTTAAAAGCTATAGGTATTTATCATGTTATTGAAGATCATGATAGTATTGATCATAAAACAGAATCTCAGAGTGGGAAGTATACCTATACAATTAATGAAAATAATGTGACTAAAACTTTCTCTAAGAAAGATAAAGATATTGATGCTATAAAGGAATCAAAGATAAACAGGGTTAATAGGACTCAAAATAGTATTCTAAGTCAAACAGACTGGTATTATATTCGTAAGACAGATAAGGGTATAGCTATTCCAACAGATATACAGAACTATAGAGATGCGGTACGAACAGCAAGTGATAAAATGGTTACAGATATAACGGCTGTTACAGATAAGGCAGGATTTCAGGCAGTGTATCCTAAGTGGGTAGTTGAAAATGAGGGTGAAGATCCTACAAATAAGGGTGGAATAGTAGACCTCTGGCCTGATCCAGAAGATTATAATTTATAGGAGATAGGAAATGTCATCAACTTATACGACACGCATAAATTTAGAGCTACAAGCTGATGGCGAAAACGCTAACACTTGGGGTCAGCGTCTAAATAGTAATGTTATTCAACTAATAGACGATGCTATTGCAGGTTATACTATTGTAACTGTTCCAGCAGATAATTCAGATTACACTTTAACAGAAAATGATGGAGCAAATGATCAATCTCGTACTGCTATGTTTGAAGTAGCAGGAACTATTTCTTCTAATATGAGTTATATTCTTCCTTCTACTTCTAAATTTTATGTTGTTAATGATAAAAGTGTTAGACAAAGTAGTGCAATATTAACATTAAAAACTGCTACAGGTACAACTCCTGTTACTGTTACTCCATCTTCAAGAGGATTTTATTTTTCTGATGGAACCTCCGTTCAAATGCTTAATGCTGGTGGATTAGGTCTTGGTACGGTAGCTGCTTATGATGTAGCTAATACATCTATTATGGCTACGGCTGATGTAGATGGTAAAGTAAGTGCAGCAACTATTGTTAGTATAGATAATCTATCTACTAGTATTGGTGTAGGATATACAGTTCATGGTACATCTGTATTAGCTAGTACTCATGTAGTTAGTAGAGAAAGTGCTACAGCTATTACAGTTAATGCTGCTCAATATATTGCAGATGATACAGCCTTAACCTTTAAAAATCCTGTAAGTGCTGATCAAATTCCTGATGTATCTATAGCAGATGCTAGATATGTACGAGTATCTACGGCTGATACTATTAGAGGAGCTAAAACCTATACAAGTATAGCTACATTTAATGGAATGATATTAGCTCCTTCTGTAACTGCTGCTATAGCAACATCTGCCTTTACACTAGACTTTACTAGTGGAAATAATTTTACTTGTAAGATGGATGATAATGATAGTTTAACTCTAGCTAATCCAACTAGCGCAACTGCTGGTCAGTCAGGTCTTATTTATCTAATTCAAGGAGGAAC
>Ga0255047_10000311_pt1 | contig 39052 bp, 53 predicted proteins | sample JV7_2_1_MG_FD_183640 | JGI IMG/M metagenome (GOLD analysis project Ga0255047, IMG submission 183640) | Seawater microbial communities from Jervis Inlet, British Columbia, Canada - JV7_2_1 | ecosystem: Environmental > Aquatic > Marine > Inlet | place: Canada: British Columbia | collected 2016-10-06
AGTCTTTTCATTTTTTTGGATTGCAATCCAGATCAGAGCTGCTGCCCTGGCATCAGAAAGCGCCTCATGATGATCCAACTCAATGCCAAGGTGCTCTGCTACTGTTGGCAATTTATGATTGGGGAGATTTTTATAATTTTTTCTGGCCAGGGACAAAGTTGAGATCTGCAGATCATCATCCTCCCTAAAACATTTATAAAGTGATGTGTGGATCTCCTCTTTTCTAAAGTGTGCCTCAATCCATCTAAAGTCCAGTTTGCCTGTTGCATGATAAACCATAGGCAATGGAAAGTGAGACTCAAGAGGCTTGAGCCAATTGAGGAGACCAATGCAAGAGTCAATTGCTTTTGGAAAGCCTTTGGCCTTCCAAAAAGAGATCCCATGGATCTCCTCAGCTTTCTTTGTCCAATATTTTGGTGATCTTGGTGCAGCATAAAAGATGGCCTCTCTGCCAAGAGTGAGGTCCTCCAAAATTTCAACAAAGGCCATGACAATAAGATCACCACCAACTTTGTCCCAGGCCGTGCACTCCATGTCTGCTGAGATTGCAATCACTCTGCTCATTGTTTTCTCCTGGCCGATCTTAAAAAGGACCTCAGTGTCATTGTATTTTTTCTTTGCTTTCTTTTAAAGGTGCCAGTAGGGACATCATCAATAAAATAATGATCAGGCATTGAGCAAGTCATCAGCATTTTTGTCTGCTGCTCACTCAAAAAGCGCTCCCAGATTGACTCATCTCTTTTTGGTGGATCTATAAATTGAGGCTCAGGTCTTGAGAAAGCCAGCGGCCTGTCCTCATAACTAAAGACTGAGCCTTGATCCATGTGCTTTGAAGGTGTGCAGATACTGACAAAAAGAGCTGCCTGCTTTTGATTGAGTTTTGCTTTTATTTTCTCAATCATAGTTGGATGCGCCAAAAATCTTTTTGCGTGATCATACTCATCCATAATGGCAGCCATTTTTTTGATGTCCATTATTTTACTCCTGGCATTTGTCTGACAAGATGTGCGATCACATCAACAGTCATGGCCTTGCCCATTAATCTATAGGCTGCAGTGTTGCTCACACCGTAGGTCCAGAGATCTGGAAAGGTCTGCAAGCGCTCGGCCTCAATTGGAAAGAGCTTTCTCCACTCACCTGGCTTTAATGTATTGATGAGGAGATCTTTTTTTTCAAAAACTCTCTGAGGCTTGTGCTTGATTTTTTTCTTTGAGAAAAAATTGACTGACTCTGATCCATTGATTGAGCCAGTGAGACAATTGGCTTTGGTGTCGGATCTCAATCTCTCATCCATATAGGAGAGATGAGTCTTTGTCTCTGGCCTGAAAGATTTTGACCATGCATAACTATACTTAAAGGGACAGCGCAACTTGATGTCAGCCAAAGAGATCTCAAGATCTGGTGGTTGAGTGCACTCCCATGATGTCCAATAGTATCTGTCACGGTTTTGAGCAGAGACCAATGATGAGTTGATCCTGATTGGCTCAACTCCCAAAAGTCTGGAGATCTCATCCCTGGCCGCATTGCTCATGCTGGCAACATTTTCCAACAAAAAGTGCTTTGGTTGAGTCCTGTCCAGTTGTCTGAGCCAATTATAAAAGAGCTTGGACTCATTCCCTTTGAGATGCTCTCTCTGATCTCCATTTTTGCTGCCTGCATTTCGGATGATTGACAGATTGGTGCAAGGTGATCCTGCAATTGAGAGGTCATGACCTTTGCCCAATTTTTTCCAGGATCTAAATTTTCCAATGTCACCATGATTGGGGATGCCATCTCCAAAATTTTTCTCTCTTATAAAGTTGGCATCAGGGCAGATCTCAAACTCACCAAGCACTCTGACAGTGCCACCGCCATTGAGTGCCCTGGCAACACCAAGCACACCACCACCAGCACCAGCAAAAGAGTCAATGATTGTCAGCTCACTCATGAGATCACCTCAATCAAAGGAGAAAAATCCTTGTCTCTTAATATGCAGACACCATGGCAAGTGCAGTGACTTGCTCTGCACTCCTCAAGTCCAAAAAACCTGGACCAAATAAAGGGCCAGCGCTTGATGTAAATTTTGAGCACACCTTTCCTGCTGTTAAATTTATAAACCATGTCAGGGAGTCCCCTGGTGATTTTGAAAAGTTTATCTCTTGGAACCCATTGCCCAATTGGATCTTTGATCCTGTGAATTTTCAACCAAGGTGATTTCATTGATCACTCCTTTCTGTCATTGCATCCTGACAAAAGTCTTTGGTGCATCTCCAAAGAGAAAGATTGAGATCCTTATTGCCTCTTGAGACTTCGATCTGAGCAAGGGAGTGCATTTGGATCAACTCACTCTCTGAGATCACCTGGCCCTGGGCCTTTAAAGTCATTGCCAGCTTTTCATTTTTAATCTCATCAAGTCTGACTATTGCAAAAGTCATGAGTGGACCTCCCCTTGGATCAAGTTTTTTTCTTTGTTTAATTCATAGTGATAAAAATAGTGGATTGCCCTGGCTGCACTCATCTCAAAAGTGAGATCTGATGCAAGGATTGATGTGCCAGAAAAAATCTCTCTCCCCTCATATATATCAAAGTGCATGTTGGTGGTGATCCAAAGTCCCCTGATCTTGTCCCAAAAATGATGGAAAGAGAAAGGCAAGCGCTCAATTGCATTGAGGACAAAGTGAGCCTCCAATGGTGTCATCAAGTTTTTGCTTTGGAGGATCTGTCTGATTGACTCACCCAGGATCTCTGGATCTCTTGAGAGTGGATCAATTTTTCTCCTGCTTTTTTTTGCCATCCTTGTGCCCCTTATAAAAAAAGAGGAGAGAGCTGCCAACTCCCCTCAGTGTGTGTGTGTGTGTGTGCTACTTTGCCCCCAAAGTGCTCATGCAGCTTTTTTGTCCCCTAAAAATTTACGGCAATAAACTAAAGGAAAATATCACTCACCAAGACCTTTGGTCTTGAGTTGCAAAATTGTGTCTGACCATTTCCATGGGATGTGGCCATCTCTGATCCATTTTTTGACTAGATTGCTGTCATTGAGCTTGATTTTGGCAGCCACTTTGACATGGCCGTGCTTGGACACCAGTGCCTTGAGAGTCACCAGTCCCCTTGTGTTGATTGTTGTCATGAGTCCCCTTGTGTGTGTGCGATTGTGACAACGCTGTGAATTTTTTTTAAAACTTTTTTAAAAATCTTTTTTTAATTTTTAATCAAACCAAGTGACCTTGTCCATTTATTTTTTGCACCATTTTCTTTTTTTCAATATTATTTTTTTGATGCAATTGGTTGATAAAAAAGAGGAGCCTCAGATTGGCTTGTGAGAGCTTTGATTGATTGGAGCAAGGTCTTTGCATGGACCTGGATCTCCAAATTGATCTGGAGGCTTTTGAGATCCTCTCAATCATTTGGCAAAAGGAGTCTGATTGGCTTAAAATTTGGATTGATTCACACACACAATAAAAGGGGGCCATTGTGGCAAGGCAAAAGAAAGCAAAAAAGACGGTCAAAAAGAAAGTGGAGACACCAATCAATAATGATCAGGATCTCAATCCAGGCCAGGCCAATGATCCAGGACCAGGAGACACACCAAAGCCAGTGGTGTTGACTGGCATCCAATTGGAGATTGTTGATGAGGCAAAAAAGATTGCCACTGGCCAGGTCACTGGCTGCTATAAATTAACAACTCTTGCCAAAGAGTTGATTGCATTTGAAAGGCAGTTCCCTGCGGCCTATCCCCAAAGTTAAAAAAAGAAAAGAGATCCTAAAAAAGAAAGGCCCCTCAATTTAGAGGGGCCTCTTTTATTGTGCCAACTGATTAGGGGATAAAATCAGCAGCCACACTCAACTTGCTCCACATCAAGAGCTTGTCTGATTGGCTCCATGTCAACATCATCAACACCAATCCTCACATAAAGATCCAGGTCCTGGTCATTTTTTACATCAAGCAGATCCACATCATCTTTGGAAAGAAAGATCTTGAGTGATCCACACTTGGCCTCAACAACTTCAATCCCATGGGCCATGGCCCCTTTGAGTGTCTCTGTCACTGTTGGTGTGACTGCCACTGCAGCGATGGTGAGAGAATTTTCCACAATCTCCATTGCAGGCTGCTCTCTTGATCCATCATCAGTTGCAAAAGTCACTGCTGATGATCCTGATGAGATGTCTCCAACAACACCAGCGCCACTGTATTCATTGAGGGCATTGATGGCCGCTGCGATTGCTGCAGCAGTTGCGCCAAAAGCAATGGCTGCAGTTGTCTCATCTCCAATTTTTATTTTGAAAGATCCACCATCAGGGATTGATGGAAAGGTGATGGTCTGGATCTCATCAACACCAGCAGTCTTTGGTGCATACTTGGTGAGGCATCCACCATCATAATTGATTTTTAATCTGATGACAGAAAAGCCAGTCAGGTCTTTTGGTTTTTGATTGGTGTCTTGGACAATGATCTCAAAAGATTTTGCCCGACCTTTCACTGCTTTTATTTTTTGCATCAATTGCTCCTTGCTGTCAGTTGATCATCTTGCTGATTAGTTTTTGATTGGTCATCTTGTGTTGAGGTCTCTGCCTCATCATCTCTGATGTCTGCTTGAAAAGGGAGATCATCAATGAGATCCACTTTTGATTGGTCGGTCATAACTTTTGCCACAAGTGGACCAATGGTCACACCTGCAAGAGTTGTCTGCTGCTCTGCTGATCTTTCAATTGTCTGGATGACATTTGAAAACCTGCTTTTAAAAGATTGTGTGAAAGCTGCATCCTTGAAAACTTCCAAAGTGATTTTGATCTCAGACACATCAGGAAAGATCAAGGCATTGTTGGTGTATAAACCTTGGCCAACATAGGTCAAAGAGACTGGACTTGATCCCAAAAGGATGTCATCAGGATCTCTCAAGACTGCCCTCACAAAAAGATCAGACCGATCCAATGGGGCCTGATATTTTATGCGCATTTTATCACCTGGGAGTGGCATCAGGGGATCTCCTTTTCAATGACAAAGTCTCTGGTCTCTGCTGTTGGATGATCTGGGCAGTTGGCACTGTCATCAAGAGTCTCCTGATCAAGCCAGAAATAGTGCCAACCTTTGCCATCACCATTTTCTGCCTCACACACCAATCTCACTTTAAAAGTCATAGTGTCAGCCTCCTGACTTCAATTGCAGACCAAAAGATCTCTCCATTGGAGTTGCCGTTTTTCATTCCTTGGATCTCAATCACTGGCTCTGGCCCTGGTGGTGGTGTAAAAGTAACCTCTTTATAAGTTGGCGTGGTCTCTGTGAAATTAATTGGACCGGCCAGGACTTGTGCATTGGTCACATCATAAAGCTGCACATCAACTGATGAGTTGCCTGACTGCTCACATATTATTTGCCATAAATTGGTTGAGTTATTTGGCTCCTGATCCAGACTATTCATGTGACCAAGACAAAGTCTCTCAAAAAATTTTTTATTGAAATTAACACCTGAGCCAGTGCTGGTAAAAATAGTGTTGTGATCCTGAAAATACTCAGGATTGACAGTCCTCCAGTCATTGACACCAGCGCCAAACTTAAACCACATTAGCCCATCAGTCTTATTAAAATAATAAGAGGCAAAAGGCGCATCAGTCCCGACTGGTGAGCCGATCCCTGAAAAGATCCCAACACCAGTGACATCATCAAGGATGATGCCATTGGATGTCTCAAAAGCTTTGGTGTGGTCAAAGGTCATTTTTAGATCCCACCGGCCTCAACAAAGCCAATCCTTTTTGACCTGAAAGATGTGGCTGCACTTGCTGCCACTTTCAATTGCATTTTTTGAGCTGCACCAACTCCAATCAACTCCACTGTGATTGTGGTGCTGAATGCTGCCCCAATCAAGAGCTTGCCAAAGCTTGTGTCATCAACTGATGCAGCATCAGCTCCTGAGTGACCATTGTGTTGGCCATGGACAATGACTGATTTTCTCCTGGCAGGATTCGAGTCAAGACTTGCAGTGATCATCCACTTGCCTGAAAGAAAATCATCAACATCAAACTCATCAAGCACCACTGCACTTGTGACTGCATTTTGCAGCATTTGACCATCAAGCCTTTCAATCTCTGTCTCAATCTGTTGAAAGAGTGCCTTGGCGGTTGAGTTGTCAGTGAGCAGCCCACCTGTGAAAGTCCCAAAGTGTAAAGCTCCCTGGGCAATGCCAAGAGCAGTCAGGACAGCATCATTGTTGCCATCTAATTTTTCAAGCACTGACTCAAGCACCTCACTGGCTGCTGGATCTCCAGCCCCTGGTGTGTAGGATGCAGAAAGATTGATCCCTGTTGCAATTGCAAAATTAAAGTCAGCAAGCTTGATGACATTGGTGCCATTATATAAAGCGATGATCTGCTTTTCTTGAGCGTCTGGTGAGTCTGGTAAAAAGTTTCTAATGATCATCATGTCATTGTCTGCAAGAGCATTATGATCTGGAGGTGTAGGATCAACAACAGTGATGTTGGGGAAAGCCACCACTGAGACTCTCATGATCTTTGGTGTGCCACCAATCCCAAAAACAATATACTCATCAACTGCAAAGTCATTGGCATCAATCAAAGGGACATCATCATCACCAAAAGGAGTGGTGGTCAGATCAAGCACTCCACCTGATGCTGGTGCAACATCTCCAGTCCCAACTCTGATGATCTCAGCTCTCCATGAGAGGCTTGTGATGTCATTAGCATTGGCCATCTTGATCCACTTGTCAGTGCCAGTGCCTGCAGTTTTTTTGATGTGGAGAGATCCATCAGTCCTTTGATATGTTGAGCCTTGAGGCGCATTGTCAGTCTCAGTGGTGCCACCTGGGAGGCCAGCACCAAAAAGGAGCTGCACACCAGTGTCAGTGTTTTCTCCCTGGATCTCAATCCCTTTCTCAATTGCAAAAAATTCTCTGCTCATTTTTTTCTCCTATGTTTCACCAAGAGTGGCAAAGGCCAGCTCAAGACTTATTGAAAATGATTCATTGTTGGTGATGGAAAGATCCAAATTGCCTGACACCTCAGCAGGATCAATTGCAATGTTGAGCTTTCCAAGCTTTCCAAATAAATTAAAGCGCAGGCCTGAGTCTTTGATGACTGCAAGTTGAGCTGTCTTTGTTTTTTGTTGGGACTCATTAAAAAAGGTCAGGATGTAATTGACTGACCTGAATTGAGCAACAGAGATCTGGTGGACAACTTTTGTCTGACCAGCATTGATGACATTGTCATCTTTAAACCAAACAGGAGTAAAAGCGCCCTGGCTCATTCCTTTTCTCCAGTGACTTTTTTTCTGACCTTTTCAAAAAAGTCAGCTAGGTCAATATAGTCCAGGGAGTCATAGCCAACAACATCATCACAATAGGTGACATCTTGCTCTGACTCCTGGCCAACAGATCCCAAATATTCTTTTGAGTGACGGTAAAATCTGACATGGCAGCCAGACTCATCCTCATTGATATAACGGCGGCCACTGGAGTCATAGTCCAGGACCAGTCTGAGATTTTTCTGCTCAAGATCTCTGATCTTTGAAAAATTGCAGGATATGCTAAGGCAACTTATTAAAAGTATCTTGATGATCTGCTTTAGTTTTTGCATTTTTGTGTGCCTCCCCTTTTTTCTTTGACTCTTTTTTTCTCTTTCTTTCAGTATTCCATTTTTTTGCAATTTTAAAGAGGGCCTTGCTGCCATCCACAATCAGCGGCCTGATCACATAAACCATCAGCGCCTCAATTATTTTTGCCCACACAATGCCCTCCTTTTTTATTTTTTTAGTTTATCCCTCTTGACCATCAATCTTGTCCACAAGACTGGCCAGGCCTTCACGGGCCTTGCCTTCAACTGCTGCCCAGACCATGTCATCATATTTATTTGATGTCTGCTCAACAACTAGACCAACAACATCAAGAGCAAGCTCTGCGAGATCACCAGCAGCATCCTCTGCTGCATCCAGGCCACGGCTCTTTGCCATCTCCAGGACTTTCTTTTTAAATTCTTCTTTTTTTTCTGCATCAGGCATGTTGCCCCCCATTGTTTTTGGATCTGGTCATCAGATCACTTTTTAAAATTGAAAAATATTCCAAGCAATGCCAAAGCAAGTGCCTGGACTGTCCCAAAGATCCGGCCCATCCACTTTTGATTGGTGCAGATTGTCTGGATCTTGACTTTGTTTTTTGTGGAGAGATTCTCATTGGCCTTGATGTCAGTCCTCACATCTTTGACCTGGGACTTGATGACAGCAACATCCTCTTGGATGAGGACCACTGCCCCCATTGTTGTCTTGATGTCAGACAAGCTCTCTCTCATGTGAGAAAAATGCTCTTTCATTTCGGCCCTGCTTACTGGATCTGTCATCACCCTCTCCTTTTTTACTCTCTTAAAAGATACCTCAGCACTTTTCTCAACTCTGCACTTGAGAGATCCTCACCAGCTTTTAATTTGGCCATGATTGCACCTCTCACTTGAGATCTCCTGGTGTCCCTGGCCGCTTTTTTTGTGGCCTGGGATGCGAGTCTTGCAGATCTTTTTGATTGGTCGATCACTGAGATCTTTTTTCCAGTTGGCTTGTCAGGCACACTGACAATCTTGGTGCAATAAACCTCTTGAGGATCAGTGTCCAATCTGATGATTGAGTGCTCAAGTGGATCTGCACAATCTTTGGCCTTGTGAGCTGTCTCACAAGTTGACTCTGTGATCACTGTGCCACTTGCATTGGTCACACTCACTGGAGTGCCTGAGCAAGTCTCTGCCTCACTTTTTGAGTGAGAGGCATTGTCAAAATCAGGAGTCATCTCATCAGCAAGCACACCATCCCTGTGATCATAACGGCCAACAGATCTGATGCAGGTCTTTCCTGGATTGTGTTGCTGACATTTTTTTTCTGTCCTCATTACTTTGAAAGAGCCATCACCACTTTTGCCATGGTCCTCTTGAGGCAGCCATGAGTCTGCTTGGCAAAGTATTGGAAAGATAAAAAGTAAAATTTTAATTTTTTTCATTATTTTCTCCCTGCACAAAAGATGTAAAAATCACGATCGAGAAAAGCTGCGTTATTTTCACATTTGACATAAATTTTTGAAGTTGTTGGGAGTCCCCCTTGCAAAGTGCATTGCTGTGTTGAGGCCCCATTTCTGATTGAGACCTGGCACTCAGGCTCTTTGTTAAAAACTCCCACCTTTGGATCAATCTCAACTTGTCCAAGAGCTGTCCTGGAGACTGAGTCAATCCACTCATTGCCTGTCACAATGGCCGCTGTGCCATTATTTGTGATGATTGCTGAGTTGACTTTAAGGCCACTTCTTAAAGAAGTGTCAACCATGTCAATGATCTGAGGTCTTGAGACATTGTGTGAGACAAGCTCAACAGTGATGTTGGCCACTGGAGATCCGGTGCCAGTCATATAAATTGCCACCTCAGCAGAGTTGCCCTCTGAATAACCTCTAATAACTTTCTCACCTATAGTTGAAAAATCAAAATGAGAGCAATGTCTTTGAAGTCCAACACCAGCAGCCGAGTTGCCTCCACCTATCCTTGAACCCTCTTGCAAAGATGTTTGAGAGCCATCAAGTGTCTCTTTCCAAAAAAAGTGAGATGTGCCACCAACTCCAGCAACATAACTGCCACACACTTTATATCTCCCAACAACAGGAGCATTAAAAACAATACCGAGCTGCTCACTGCCAACAGAGCAAGTGGTGCCTGTGCTGAGATTAGTTGTTGAGCAAGGGATCTTGGCAGATCCATGTCTGACATTGCTGATTGATAAGGATGCATTTTCCAGAGGGACTGGGCCGCCACTGGTGAGAGTGATGTTGGCACCACTGATGTCAACATCAACAAAAAAGTTGGCCTGCTCTGGTGTGTAAGTATCTTGCACCTCTCCAGAAAGTTTGTAAATTTTTATTGATAACTCTCCCCCTCCAGTGAAAGCATCACTCAATTTTAAAAAGACTGAGGTGCCAGTCTGTGACTGACCTTGCATCTCAAAGGTCCTGTCAGCAACTGATGGATTGTCAAACTCTGTTGAGATGACAAAAGGTATAAGGGCAGTTGCTGTAAATTCGTGAGACTTCCAAGAGTCTTTGACAAAGTCTGTTGCTGTTGAATTTTCCACCAAAGATAACTCAACCACTGAGTTGTTGTTTTGGGCCGTGATCCCTCTGACTTCAATTGCATATTTTCCAACAGGCATGTTGGTCAACTTAAAAGTTGGGAGGTCATCATCAGTGACATCAAAGACAAGGCCCTTTGACTCAAGTCTTGGAGAGAGGGCAGGGCAATCTGCATCGACTGGAAAGTCTGCAATTGTCAAATTGCCTTTTGACCACTCACAATTTGTTGTTGGTGTATAAAAACCCTCAGCCACAAGCTCTCTGCCCTGGCCAGCGGCTCCCATGTTTTTATTTGATCCTAAATACATTGAGTCAAGATCAATTGGAGGTGCATCACCTGATGCCTTAAACTCCATTTTCATTTTTTCAGCACAAGGGAAAGCAAGAGTTGGCTGCTTTGTCCAGGCCGTTGATGTGGCCACTGTTGCTGATGCAATTACTGTTGTTGAGCTTGCATCATAAATATTGACAACAATGTCACCACTTGATCCCTTATAATTAAAATCGGCCATGCATCCAAAGCGATCTAAGACAGCATTATTTTTTTCTCTCAAGTCAAAAGTGTCTGAGGTCAGAGTGTCATTGTTGGCCGCTGCATCCCACCTGGCCGACTTGTCACCTGCTGCAATTTCAGTTGATGTTGCCACCTCCACAAGAGATCCAGATCCAGCATTGGTCCAATTGGAAAGACCATCCTCAAAGCCTGGATTGACAAGAGCATTGACACCGCCTGCAGTGCCTCCCTCTCCTGATCCAAATTTTTTCTCAACAATTCCATCTTTGGAGTGGAACCAATCACCATTGTTGGCTTTTTTTACATAGCCGCCATCACGGTGCTTGAAAAGAAAGTCAGCAGATCCTGATCTCTTTCCAATGTTGACTGTGTCTGATTGGAGATTGGCAGCAAAAGTGGTGCCTCCCAAAAAGACAAAAAACAAAAGCAAAATCATTTTTAAAAACTTCATTTTTTTCTCCCCTTATTGTCTAATTTCAAAAATTTGAGTCATGGATAAAAGTCCCACATAGGATGCACCTGTCAGATCATCAGTGGTGGCCTCCAATTGGGCAGCATCAGTGTCTGCATTGTCGATTGAAAAGGCAACTCCTGAATTGTCCAGGACTGAGAAAGCCTCTTGCAGCCATTGATCATTTTTAGAGTCATAGGTCATAAATAGGACACCACACTCATTGACATTTTGTGTTGCTGACTTTCTCTCAATTGAATAAAAAGCAACTTTGGCAACACTGGTGCTCTTGTCCATTGTCATCCCAATCACATCAGCATTGGCCGTATTGTTGGCCAGGACATGAGTGAGAGTTGTCTTTCTGCCTCCCCTTAAAAAATATTCAAGGATGGAAAGATTGAGTTGGTTTTGAGATGCCTTGACCAAAGAGATCCCTGTCTCCTCAATAACGTGTGCAATCTCCTCTTGGACTTCATTGAGCCAAGCATCACTGACCACTGTTGCTGGTATTGATGCCCCTGGATCTCCCTCGGTAAAAAGATTTCCAGGAGCAAAGCCTGCGCTGTCGATTCTAAACATTATAAAACTCCTTTATTAAATCCCACCAAAGGAAAATATCACTATAGTGTGTGCTGGTTTATGTTTATTGAAAAGGCACTCAAGAGTTGGATTGGAATAAAATCTCAAAGGATCACCTGCCCTGCCATCTCCTGCCCTGAATATTTTTGACTCTGTTGCTGGTAACTCCACAATAAAAGTGAAAATCCAATCACCATTGGTCAAGCGATCACCTGCCCTGGCCCGGCCTGCCTGAAAAGGAGGCTGATCCTGGACATCAATGATGTTGGTGTCAAAGCCAAAATTTTCAGCAAGTCTTTTATAAAAATCTGGATATTGGCCGCCTTGAGTAGTCAGGACCTGGACCAATCTGTCTCTCCTCTCCTGGATGGTGAGACTTGCAGGATCTTGCTCACACTCATCAGGCAATGCAAGCAGCCTCTCCCAATCAGGCAACATCTCTGATGTTGTCCTGGGATCTGACTCCTCAACTAATTGGAGAGATCTCTCCTCAACTCTGCAGGCCTCATTGCCAAGAGAGTCCAGGAGCTTTCTGAGATCTGAGGTCTGATCCTCAATTGCCTCCCAGGCCTTTCCTTTTGGAAAGAGCTGCCTCAAAAGGCGTTGATATTTTTTGAGTCTTACAGTGCTGACCATGTCACATCACTTGCTTTGAAAGTTGCCAACTCTCCTGTTGCTGGGACCACATCAGCAGGGGCAACTGCATCAATTGTGTTGATCAAAAAATCCTCAATGCCAGTGGCAACACCAATGGCAGTCCTTATCTTTGAAAGTTTTATTTTTCCATCATGTGTCTCTGCTGCATTTTTAAAAGCGCCGGCCAGGGCAGCATCAACTTTGAAAAGGTCGGCCAGCTCTGCAGCAATAGCTGCTTGGACAGTGGTGTTGTTGGGAGTGATTGAGATGTCAAAAAGAGTTGCGGCCTCAGTTGGTGCAAAGACAGAAAGATCAGCAGTCACTGGCTTTCTGCTTGGACTCTCAATGTAGTCAGTGACCTCAGTGATTTTTGCTGCATCAGGTATGATTGAGACTGGATCATCATCCTCAACAAAAGAGACACCAACAGTGCCTGCACCAAGGTGATTGGGCAAGACCCATGACCTTGTGACTCCTGGGACTTCTTTTGCCCAAACAATGTAGTCATTGGCAGATCCACCAAGTGGAGGCAATTGGATGCGAGTGATCAACCTGGATCTCAAGCTTGCATCACTCTCAGTGTCCTCAGCCTCAACAACAACTGCAGAGACTGTTGCATCACCATCCACATTGGCAATTGGAGAGATCAAAGAGATCACATCAGCAACTGCCATGTTGGGATTGTCACCTGCATCTTGTGCAATAACTTTCCCGACTATTGAAAGGCCAACAGGGATTGTGACCTCAGTGTCCAAAGCATATTGGACACCATCTCCTCTCTGATACAAGGTGCCTGCTGGGACAACACCTCCACTGTTGCCAGTGATGGTGACATCAAGCTCTGCAAAAGTTGCCTCATTTCGAGTGATCCCCCAAATAGATGCAATCCTTTCCAAAAATTCAAGCTCTGCAGTGTCTGCAAAAATTTGATCAGCAATAAAGTCCAAGTGTCCATGGAGCAAGTGAGACAATCCTGCAAGTGCTCTTGAGATCACACCAACAAAGGAGCGCCTCAATACTGTTGTAATGCCAAGGCCACCTTTGATGTCAGTCTTGACTCTCTCAATTAGTGTTGGCAAGTCTGGTCTTGTAAAGGCCATTTATAATCTCCTCAACTCTTGAGCATCCCAATTGGACAAAAAGCGTGATGTGTTGCCTGCAGGTTTTGAGATCTCAATCTCTGCAATCAGTTGTCCTGCATCATCATAGGATGAGACAACAGTCACACTGTCAGCAACACCATCCTCAATCATCCAATCAAGGGCCTCTCTGTGCAACTCATTGGCACGGTTTAAAGTTTCTTGTGTCCTTTTTTCTTTTGTGATCAACCAAAGTCTTGATCCAATTTGGTCCTGGTCAATCTCTGGGACCATGTCTCCCCACCAACCTCTTTTGCAAGATTGGCCAATTGGGAGATCATCCTCACCAACTCTTTTGTCAGTAAAAAGAGAGATGGCAACTGATGTCTCAAGTCCTGCATCAGTTTCGAGATCTCCACTTTTGACATTGATGTCAAAGCAGGTCTCTTTTAAAAATAAAGCTATGTCATTGCTCATGTGATTGTGCTGTCAACTCCTGTCCCTGGTAATGTTGTGGCACCTGATTGGGCATTGGGGATGCTCACGGTGGTGGTGATGTCCATGTTGTCTTTGATCTCATCAATGATCTCACTTGCAATTGCTTTCCAGAAAGTCCTCAAAGTTGTCTCCTCACTTGCACTTGGTGCAATGGGATTGATGGCCAGGATTGTGTCAACAATTGCATCACCTAATCTGTCTTTATCCATTGCCATCTTTTAACTATTCCTTAAAGAGATCAAAATCATCTTTGGTCAATTGCATTGGGACTTTGTCTGCAGTGATCCATGATTGGGGGCCAAGAGCAGTCAAGATCCTCCCATCAATTACTTTTTGCTTAAAGTCTGATGATCTTTCAATCATGTCTTTGCCTGCAGTGTTTTTGACTGTGAGTGTCTCAAGGAAAATCTTGATTTTTGTCCCCTCAATCCAGATATATGTCCCACTTTCATTATACAAGGCAGTGTCACCTTGGAGCAAGGCCTTTAGTCTGCTGTCACGGTGCTCTGATGCTATGATCACACCATGATCTCTGTTGCCCCCCATTGAGAGCATGATGCACTCAGATCCATTTGGAGCGCTTGAGACAAAGCCATAGGAGTGAAAGACCTCAACCAAGTCTTTTGACTCACCTGCCAAAAGATTGACAGAGGCTTGCTGCAGCTCAGTGCTGTCATTGACAGCAGTCAGGATTGCTCTCCCAATCATCAATTGCACACTCCTTTTGAGAGGTGCCAACAATTTTCTGAGTGCCTTTTCTAATTGGTCAAGATTCATTTTGTGATCCCCAATTTTTGCAAGAGATCATCTTTTTTCTTTGTTGTTTTTTTAAACTCAAGAGAGTCTTTTCTGATCAGCTCAATGTCAGTCTTTCTGCCTGCAGTTGTCTTGGTATATTTTACCGATTGCACCAGCATTTGAGACTTGATCCCAACTGATGGTGACTCAACCTGGACCAATTGATTTATTGCCCAAAGAGATCCATCCTCTTGCCGCCAACCTTTCACTGAGATTGTGACCTTGAGACCTTTTGCAACTCTGAGACCTGCCTCAAATTCAGCACGTTTTTGAGCACCATCATTGTTGACTGCATTTTCTGCCAGGACAATGTTGGGCCTAAAGCGAGTGATGCCCTCATCAGTTGCCTCACCAAGAGAGGCATTGGTGTCAGTTGGTGATCCTAAAATCCCAGCCTGCTGACCTTTGACTTTATAAACTGAAAATCTTTCAGTGTTGTCAAAAGTTGCACCAATTGAAAGGATATTCACTCCCTCTTTTAATTCAGAGGCAGCTCTCTTGACTCCTCTTTTTTCAATCAAAAGATTGCCATGAGTTGATGATAAAAGGATGAGTTGCCTTTCTTTGGCGGCCCTGTTGAGCGCCTCAAAAACTGTCTCACCTTGCTTGATTGTAAATTTGGAAAATTTTTCTCCCACTGAAAGTGCAGAGTCTTTGATCACCTTGAGACCAAAAGGCTTGAGCATCTCTTTGGCCAGGCCTTCAAAGTCTAAATTGTTAAACTCACTTGCACCATCATGAGAGCAGTCCACAAGATCTGATGTCCTGTCTCTGCCAGTGATCGTCAAGTTGCGAGATCCTGAGATGAGATTGGCAGTGAAGGTGTCAACATAACCCTCAAAGAGTGCAATCTTTCCAAGGTGGCAATGGATGCGATCCCCTGGGAGGATCTCAAAGTCTTGAGCCTCAATGGACCACTTGTCCAGGACTGAGATCTCAAAGGTGCCAGTGAGACTCATTAAGTTGCGGCTCAAATTTACATTTTTAAAACCTTCAAAGACTTTGTTATTGACATAAAAAGTCACTGCATCCTCAATGAGAGTGCCACGGTCAAAAGGTATTGATGATCTGTGCTTGATCTTTGGGGAGTCAAGGTCAGCCATCTAAGACCTCCAAAGACTTTCCTGATGGTATAAAGGCAGGATGTCTGATCCCATTTCGGTCAATGATGTCTTGCTCATTGTCCAATGACTCAAAAAGATCATAGGTCAAAAGCAAAGTTGGCTCTGATGCCACAATCTCAATTGTTTTTATATTTGGGAGATCCAGATCCACATCAGGGAGAGCATCAACTAAATTGGCATTGATGTCAGCAAGATTTTGAAAGACCTCAGTCCCATCATCCAAAGTGAGCTGCTCCTCAAGCTGATTGGTGATCTCAATCCTGGCCGCCTCAGCATCTTGGAAAGAGACATAGGTCCCATTGGCAGCAGAGCCTGCAGCCTTTGCTGCTGCAATCCTGCGCATAAAATTATTGAGCGCATCTTGATTTTGTTTTTCCTGGACTCTTGTGGGAGTGTCACCACTGACATCCTCATCACCAAAGCCAAAGAAAGTTGCAAGAGCATTGGCCTGGTCCTCAGCTTTTGTGAAAGCACCTTGCAAAAAATTAAAGGAGTCTTGCAGCCGAGCAGCCAATGCGCTGGGGGCCTGCATGAGATCATTGACCTCGGCCACAAGATTCCTGGTGGTAAAAGCAAGCTGATTTATATTGTCAGCAATGTCACCACCTAATTTTGATATTTTTTTAAACTGATCAGCAGCTTTGCCGATCCCTGATCTTGCACTATCCAATGCATTTTGAGGGAGGCCTGCCACTGAGAATTTTTTTTCAAAGTCAGCAACTGCACTTGCCTCAGCAGCGTCAATTGAACCAAGCAGGATTGCTCCCTTGTCATTGACTCCTTTTGGAAAGCGATTGTCCCCGGCCTCCAAAAACTTTGCAGAAAATTTTGCAATAAATCCTGAGAGATTGGACTCTTGGATTGTGACCGTCCCAACCTGGACAAAAACTGCACCATAATAAGGATGGATCAGCTCTCCTGGCCCCTCTTTTGTGAATATTTTTTCAAGCTCTTTTTTTTGTGTGAAATAGTCATCACCAAGGATGTGGCCCTCAAGCTCATAGGTCTCAGCAACTCGACCATTGTCATCAGTGAAAGGGAGATCTCTTTTTGGGATCTCATGTTGGACAGCACGGCGGCCCAAAGTTTTTGTTGATGTGTCAGTGAAAAATTTGACACCTCTGAAAGATCCTTGTCTCAGCTCATCTTTAAATCCCATCAGATCCCTCCTGCCATTTGGCCAGTGAGAGAGTCCAAGACATTGCCTTTGTCCTCAACACTCACATTGGTGCCCTTTGGAATATTTGAAAAGTTGACATCCAGGAGAGCTTTTTTGTCTCTGTTTTTTTTCTCCTCAGACTCTTTGACCACTGCTCTTGATCCAAGTGGATCACCAGAGGGGCCGCCAATTTTAAAGCCTTGAGCTTTCAGCTTGGCATCAGTGTCATCACCTCCAAAAAGCTTTCCAAGGAAAGGGATTTTTGAGGCAAGCTCACCTGCAAAAGAGATCATGTCTTTGATCTGCTCAAGTGGACTTGTAAAAAGGTCAGAGAAAAAAGCTTTGATTGGTGTCCAGGCATTAAAAATCATCACTGCTGCAGTCACCAGGAGCGCCACCAATGCCAACACTGGCAATGAGACTGCACCAACTGCTGCACCAATTGCTGCAAAGATTGGGGCCAAGGTGGCAAAGCCTGAAATTAAAAAAGGCAACATTGTGATCACTGTCCCCAATGCCAGGACTATTGGTCCAAGCACTGCGACAACACCAGCAATGATGAGTCCCCATTTCAACATTCCATTGGATGTGTCTGCAAGCTTTCTCAAAAATTCTGTGATTTTATTTATATTTTTTTCAATTATGTCTTTCAGTTTTACGCCACCAAATTCAACATCAAAGATGGCAATCTGAAAACCCTCAAAGGCTGACTTGAGATTGGTGATTGCTCCTGGCAATCCTTTCATCATTGTCTTGGCCATGTCTGCAGCAGCGCCTTTTGCTCCCTTCAATTCATTGGTGAGACTTTGGATTGAGTTGACACCATCTTTGCCAAGCTTATTGACAGAGTTGAGGAGCACATTGGCACCAGCAACTGCTCTCAAGCCAAAGATCTCATTGATGACTGCCAACTTGCCAGCTCCCTTGAGTCCTTTTGCTTGAAAAGATTTATTGAGATCACCAAGGATGTCAGTCATTGGTCTCAATTTTCCAGTGGCAAGATCTCTCATCTCAACACCAAGGCCGCCCATGATTGTCTTTATTCTTTTTGTTGGTGCAGACATTTTTAAAAACATATTTTTTAGAGTGGTGCCTGCTTTTGATCCCTGGATGCCTGAGTCACCAAGCTTTGCAATGAGTGCACTGGTCTCCTCAATTGTTGAGCCAGCAGCTTTTGCCACGGGGCCTGCGTCCTTCATTGCCTCAGCAAGTTGGATCATGTCAGTGTTGCCTCTTGCAGTTGCAAGGGCCAGGACATCAGCAACTTTGGCAGTGTCTTTGGCTTTAATATTAAAAGCGCCCATCACGTTTGATGCAATGTCTGCTGCAGTTGCAAGATCTGTTGATGATGCTGCTGCAAGAGATAAGACTGCTGGTGTTGCTGATAAAATTTCATTAGTTTTAAAGCCTGCTTGTGCGAGAAAAGCCTGGGCATCAGCAGTTTGAGATGCAGAAAATTGTGATTCTCGGCCCAGCCTTTTGGCTTGCTCAGTTAGTTTTTTAAGTGGCTTTCCAGTGGCCCCTGAAAGGGCCGCCACTTTATTCATTGATTTTTCAAAGTTGGCTGCAGTGTTGAGCGATAAAACACCAAGCGCCACAATGGGCGCTGTCAGGCCAAGGCTCATGCCTTTGCCAATGCCTTTCATTGCTCTCCCTGTTTTTGTGAGAGACTTTCTGAGAGACTTGGTTTTTTGTTTTAAAAGCTGAGTTGCAATTGCTGCCTTTTTAAAATTGGATGTCATTTTTGGGATCTTGTTTTTGACCTTGTCAATGACCTTGGACATGGAGTCAATGGCTTTGAGTCTCAATTTTCCTTGTGCTTCTTTAGCCATTTTTTTCCTGCTCCTTCAATCTATCAATCCAAAAAATTAAATCACTCTTTTTAAAATCCATCAGCTCAGTTGGCTGAAAATGGAAAAACTTTGCAAGCGTCCCAATTGCATGGTCCCAATCAGAGGGCCATCCTAATTGAATGACGAAAAATACTCCACCGCCCTGTTGGTGTCTGGCATGGAAAGCTCATCAATGATTGATGTTGGCTCTTGTGCCAGCTTTTCAACAATGATCAGGATCTCATCCATGTCAGGCTCACCTGAGAGGCCCCTGAGATGTTTTGCTTTTGGCTCATCCAGGAGCAACTCACTGACCTCTCTGTCTCCATGCTTGAAAGGTTTTTGAAGTGGCAAGCACCACTTGCCATCTTTTTTCTCAAGCTCATCCAGGATGGTCTTTTCTTTTTTTTCGGTTTTTGTTTTTGTTTTCTTTGACATAGTTGCCCCCAACTAAAAGAGGGGAGGCCAGGCCTCCCCTTTGTTTTTTATCTGATCTCTTGAGGTTTTTTAATTGATTCAAAGCGGGCCTCAATCTCCCCCTCCTCAGTGGTGATGTTTCCATCACCTGCAAAATATGCCTCAGCAAAAGAGATGACCTTGCCATTGGCAAGCTCCAATGTGATTGTGGCATCCTCTGTCCTCAGCAAAGCCTCAACAGAAAGATCACCACGGTCAGTGATTGTCCCCTCAACAAAGCCAACTTGAGGAGTGACTTTAAAGCCATGGACACCATCCATGCCAACCACTGCCTCTTTTTTGTCCTCTCCTAAATTATAAGACCAGGACCCTTTGACCTTGTATTGTTGACCATCAACTTTCAAAAAAATAATTCCACCAACTCGATTCATGATGCCCCTCCTTTAAAGTAAAAATTTGATCTGAGTGCCCATGACTCTCAGTTGGTTGATAACATCAGGCTGCATCAAAAAATCCAACCTATTCACGTCAGAGCTGTTGCGCTCCACAATCAGTGACTCTTTGAATTGGTCAACACCTTCAACCAATCCATCAAGCTCCCATTGCTCAAATTTAAAAATGGCCTCAGCCTTTCCAAGTCCAGGAGTCATGATCTTTTGTCCTGTTGAAAATCGAGTCCCATCATTGGCAAGCTTGTGCTTTGGATATTTTCCAAGCATATAGTTGCGCCAATCAAATCGGAGAAAGGAAAGAGTCAGCAAAGTGTTGAGGTCCAAATAGGACACATCATCAGCACCAGCCTCACTTGTCTGATAGGTGGTGATGACTCTTTCAATGATGACCTTGTCTCCACTTGTTTTATAAGTGGCAATGCCATTGAAAAGCAAAGTGTTGCGATCAACAACAGGCCGGCGCTCAGACTCCTCTGGTGCCAAGATCCCTGTCTCTGAATTTTGGAAAGGACTTGCAGGATCAATCTCACCCTCAGCAACTACTTTGCCAGCAATTTTTGAGATCTGACTTGCTCCATGCTCTGGCCCTCTCACATCCACAAAAATTGTAAATTGAGAATTGAGTGCAGATCCAACAGTCACTTGAGATCCAAGATCTCCTCTTGAGCTGTAGAAAAAATAGCCATCATTTTGCAGCAATGGTCCAAAGCGTGAGGTCATCTCTGCCTCAAGCAAGATGCGATTGGCAGAGTCAGCAAAGGCTGAGATCCCAATGATGTATTGCTTGTCATCAATGGCAGCAATTGCTGCAGTCAGATCTGGATTAGTTGCACCAGCGGCCATTGGCGTGATTGCAACTGCAAGGCCCTCAGGGAGAGCATCATCACTATTATAATTGAAACGGAGATCAATCTCATTGCCAGAGAGACCATCATTTTTTGCAGTAAAATCCAAAGTCTCTGGAGAGACATTGATCACTGATGTGATCATGATGTCTGCATTGGCAGCAAGGGCAATCTCATCATTGAGATCTGAGGCAATGGATGCCAAAGACTGACCTGATGCAACTGCAATCTGGATCTTTTTTCCAGCAGCATAAAAGCTCAGTGTCCCAGCTTTTGTGACTGCACCTGAAAAGGTAACATCACCAGCAGCAGCAACACCAGCGCCATTGTCATCAACAGGCAGGCACCAAAGCTCTTGGAAAGTGTTGGCCTTTTTAAAAGAGTCAACCATGTTGGCCAGGAGTGATCCTTGACCAAAGAGAGTCTTGGCCTGCTCAAAACTTGAGACAAGCACGGCCACATTGGCAGTGGCAGTCCCAGCAGCAACTTTTGGACCAATCATCAAAGCTCTATATGGCTGATTGACTGGACCTTGGATTGCACCTTTGTTGTCAAACTCTGCATAGAGAAAGGGCACTCTGATTGCACTTGGTACTTGGTTAAAAGGGACTGTCATGACTCACCTCCATCATTTTCCTTTTCGGTTTTTGATTTTGCTTTTGCTTTTGGTTTTTTCTTTTCTGCCTTGGCCAGCTCAATTGATCCCTCTTTCAAGCGCCTCATCCAATATGGATCTGCAGGCACCTCAGAGACTTTGTCTCCTGGGAGAAAGCGATTGGACATAGGTCTTGGCACTTTTAGGCCGGCCTTTGGTCTCACCTTTAAAATTTTGTGTGGCATTATTGCTCTCCTTTATTGATCAAGAGTGATGGTGTCTTGAGCATCATCACTCTGCTGTCCATTCACTTTATAGGTTGATTTTATTCTCTTGAGGCCAGGACCGTCAAAGACTCGGCTCTCATCAGTTGTATAGTTGAAATTGTAGTCCAGTTGGACTTTGCCAATTGGGGACTCACCATCTCCCTCAGTATCATAGGCAACATTGGTGAGATCATAGTCATTGACCATTTTGAAAAGGTCATCACTCTGGATGGATCTTTCCATCACATCCTCAACCAATTGGGAGAGATCATCCATCTCATCAGCAAGTTGCTCATCAGTGTCATGCGTGGTGATGATCTCAAGGGAGATGCCAAAATCTCTCTCATAACTTTTTGGGGACTCATCAAAGCGATCAACTGACTCCCCTTTGGTGTAGACTAAAATTAGGGGGAGATTCTCATGCTGAGAACCAACTGACCTGGCAGAAAAGATGTCATCTCCAATTTTGTTGATCTTGGCCCCTTTCAGGACTTCAATCACTTTTTTTCTTAAAGACTTTCTGTCCATGACTGACCTTGTGCAAGTGCAGAGAGGCTCCCCCTTGGCCATCCTCTCTGACCTCAACTATTTTAAAGTTGAGATTTCTGATTTTTATTTGATCACCAACCTTTGGATGGATCTCAAGATTGTGCAGGTTGATCCCTATTCTTGGCTGATTGCTGATGACAGTCTGCTCAGTGTCTGGATCAATTATTTCAAACTCATTGTCAAAGATTCCTTTGAGTGAGTAGCGGCCACCTTTTTTTGGCAGCAGAGTGACATCCTCACCAAAGGCTTTGGTGGCAGTTTTCAAAATCTTGTCAACTCTGTTGCGAAAATCTGTCATAAAAATCAAGGGACCTCAAAAAGAGATCCCTTGCCTCATACTTTTTTTGTCTTAGTAGCTCATTGGGCCAGGTTGATTGTTGACAAGGATCTGGACGGTGGCATCAGCAGCAAGTGCTGCGACAAAGACAGTCCCAATGTCAAAATCTTTTGTGGCATCAGCAGAGTCAACAACATTGGCGTTGCCCTCATCATAACCGACTGCCTCAAAGCTTGCCATGGCAGTGGCTGCCTCTTTAGCAAAAGAGTGCACACCGCTTGTGGCGTATTCACCAGACTCATTGGCATCATAGGCACCACAAGCAACACCAACTTTGCCATTGCCCATGTCAATTGGTTGACCAGATACAACTGCACTTGTGTGAGCAAAGGTGGCCACATGGCCAGACTTAATTGCATTTTTCATTTTTTTCTCCTATTGGGGCCACTCTCTAAAGAGTGACCCAAAAAAGTTGTTGGTTAAGGATTACGCTCCCACATTTTTGCTCAGACCTCTAAAGTCCAGAGCTTTCACTCCAAACACATAGCGGATCTTGGTCTCCATACCGTCAACGGCAAAGCCCTCTCTGGTGGAGATCTCAGGACCGCGGCCCTCAAGACGTGCAAGCTCAACCATTTCAATGGCTCCCTTGGCTGCTGCTTGATACCAAGAGAGTGCAGAGTCAGCATCAAGCCTTGGCTCAACAATAACCTGGAGCTGAGAGCTGAAAGGATTGACATCAGATTCTTTCTCAGGAGAGACATCTCTGGTTAATTGCTTGGCCTTAACCTCAAGAGATGTTGGAACCATCAAAAGACTTGGTGTCAGATTCAAGATCCCACCATCAAGCTCAGTTTGCAGGCGCATTTTTGACTGCTGCACACCGAGTGAGGTCACACTCAAGGCAGTACCTGGACCAGTTACCAAGTTGTTATGGTCAGCATGGAAAAGAGTCTTTCCATCCTCAAGCATTACTGGATTGCCAGTGATGATTGCCCATACCAAGTCACCCTCTTTGATCCTGGCCTTGCGTCCAAGATTGGCAGGGATGCGAGTGAAAGCGCCAAGGTCATCATTGAGCAATAGCTCCCATGTGAGACCGATGATGCGGCCAAATTTTTCAACCTTGTATTTTTCGGCACTCTCTGAGAGTGTCCCTTTTTGATATTCCCCATGCTCATTGACTGGCAAGAGACCTGACCCATGACCCAACTGAGTTGAGCTGATGTCTTTAAAGTCCTTGATGTCATTTCGCTCACTGGTAAAAGGCATGTGAGTCTGAGGTGCCTCTTGATAGGCAGCTCTGATGCTTTTGTTGGAAAGATCCTCAAGCACAAGACCAAAATCTGATGAGTGATGCAAGGCTCTTTTGCAGAGATCAGATCCATGGAGTCCACGGACATTGACACCCTCTGACTGCAAAAACTCTCTGGCAGAGTCTTGGAGACTGCCACCAAGAAAGGCATTGTCACCAGTCTCAAGCTTATTGTTGACTGGATCTTGACGGTGAGCAAGTGCTCTCACACAAGCTGCACGTCTTTTTTCTGTATGCTCCACACTGACCTCCACTGTGATGCTGTTAGTAGGATTTTTCTTGTTACGTTCGGCCAACATTGTGATGACTTCTTTTCGAGCCGCCTCAATGGTGACATCATCATTGATCATTTTTTCTGAGATCTCTCTTTCAAGACCAACAGAGTTGACCAATTTTGTGATCTCAGTGCTGCGAGTTTTTTCTGCAGCAGCAGCCTCAGATCTCACTTTGTCAGTGTCAAGCTCTGGCTCAACCACTGGCTCAACTTTTGGCTCAACCACTGGCTCCACAATTGGATCAGTATTCCGAGCAGCAGCCACAAGCTCAATGGCCTCTGTCTGACAGTCCTCAAAAGTTTTTTCCGAGTCGATCATTTTTCGAGCAATTGTCTCATCAAGGCCAAGATCTGTGACCAGCTTTTCAATTGCAGCTTTCCTTTGTTCTTTTGTCATTTCTTTCTCCTTTGAAAAGACATCACACTCATAGTGTTGGTTTTTATTTTCCTGGGCAGCACTCCTGACCTGTGAGTCTTGATCTGCTGGAATATTAACAAGTGATAACTCCATTGGTGTCCAATCGACTGCACGAAAAGTTGGGATCTCATCTCTCTTTTTTGAGACATCCTCAAATTTTTCCACTCGATAACCGACTGAGACATTTTTGATCACACCATCTCTCACATCTTGGACAATGCCTTTGATCTCATCTCTGCTGGAAAATTGGACAATAGCTCTGCCCTCTCCTTTTGAGATCCAGGCCTTTCTGACAACACCAATGTTGTCACCAAGTGTGCGGCTCTCATGGTTATTCAAGAGAGGTGCTCCTAAATTTAAACGCTCAAGATTGACGTGATCTTTTTTCAGGGAAAGCTCCTCAAAATATTCTCCCTCAAAGAAAGAAAACCTTTTAACTTTCTGACCTGTTGTCCACACAAGCTCTGCAGTCAGATCATCCTCATTAAAGGTGTCTGACCTAAACTGACCATAAAAATTTTGGTTTTGTGGCAGTTTAAATTTTCTTTTTTTATTCTTCAATTGGTGCTCCTACTTGCAGGCCACCTGCCTGATTGGTTTTCCTGGGATCAGTGTCAAAAATAAACTCATTAGAGTCAATGGAGTCATTGTCTTTTTTGATTCTCTCATCAACATCTTTGACATCTTTGCCAAGGGCAGCGATCTCCTCAGTCCTGGATGACAATCCAGCTCTGATTGCTTTGATTGATGCTCCAAATTCTTTGGCAGGATCAATCATCTCTCTCTTTGGTGAGACATGTGTGAAAGTCATTCCATCAGTTGGGATGCCTCTCAATGATTGCATCAAAATAAAATCTTGCTCAACTTTTTTGAGAAAGTTTTGGATGATGATTTTCTCTCTCCATGCATCTATATTGCGGCCCATTTCAATCCAGCCCATTCGAGCGCTTGAAAAATTGACCTCAGAGAGATCTCCAGTGAGTGCCTCATAGGAGACACCAAGACCTGCAGCAACTGACTTGAGTTGCTGTGATGTAAATTCTTTATAATTAGTTGGATCAGGGGGATTGGCAAACTCCACATCTTTCCCTGGTGGCAAGTGCTCAATCATTGCTGGTGTCATTCTCTCACCAAGCTCCTCACTTTCCTCATCATCATTCACACACTCTGCAGAGAGATCTCTGACAAAGGCCACAAAAAGTGCTGAGACTTTTTGCCTCATGAGGACAGCATCCTCAAAGTCAGAAAAATCTCTCAATCGGATCATTACAGGGGCAAGCCATGGGACTCCTCTGACTTGGCCTGGCCTCTCTTGCCTGAAAAGGTGATAGACCTCCTGAGCAGGAATGAGATTGGATGATGATGTGAAGTTGGCCAGGGAGGCGTTGACTCCTCCTGGATGTGTTGAGTGCAAGTGATAACCAATGCGCCGGCCATTAGAGTCAAACTCGATCCCCTGTAAGATCAAATTACCTCCCTCCTGGATACCATCCAATTGGGAGTCATTTAAAAAATCACTTTCTAATATTTGATAGCTGATCGGAAATTTTGAGTCAGTGATGCGCCTCCTGGCCATAACCTCACCAGACTCAACCACTGCATCCATCAAGATGCCCTGGAGGCCAAAGAGATTGGATCTCTCCTCAAAATCAAAGAGAGCAGACTCAGTCCACTCTTTCCAGTCTTTCTCATTTTGTTTATTTGGTGTTGGATCATTTTGGATGATGGTCTTGATCCCTTTGCCAATCACATTGTTGGTGATCAGCTCCACACCTTTTTTTGCATGTGAGTTATTACGCCTCAGATCCCTGGACCTTTCCCTCAAGATTGGGAGAGCAGGTCTGATCTGTGCAGCAGCATCACCACCACCAGGCCGCCAGTGCTTGGTGCGCCGGCCTCTTGATCCACCTTCAAAGCCTCTTTTTTTTGGTTTTTGTTTTGGAAAGTTTTTCAGCCAACTCATCAATTGAGATCCTTGTCATGCTCGGCCTCAATCCTGGCACCACCAAAGAGACCTTTCTTTTTGCTGGTGCATTTGGTGAGATCTTTTTGCATCATTGATTTAATTTTGAGCATCTCATCCAAAGACCTATACTTGATCCGCTTGTCAGAGTATTGGACCTCAAGAGCGCCCTCAGCAATGGCATCACATAGCGCTTGATATTGTGCTTGTGAAAAGCCTGAGCTGGATTTTTGCGCCATTTATGATCACCAATAGTCTGATTGTGGAGAGCGCTTTTTGCGCTTTGTTTTCTTGTCCTGCTTTCCATTCTCTTTGGAGTGCAACTTTGGCGCAACTTTTATCTGACCCTCAAGCTTTTGCCATTGTGACTCATTCAGTCGATCAATCCCAATAATGTGTGAGAGTGCTCTGCCGTAGACATGGAGGTCTAGGATCTCATTTCGCTCCCTGACCTTGATCCACTCGATCACTGCAAAGCCTTTCTTGTTTTTTGTGATGCGCCTCTCCTCAGCAGTGAGCTGCAGAAAAAAGTCCTGGTCAAATTGTGGAAAGTGGATAAATCCTTTGGGATAGTCCTCAATCAGATCCTCTGGAGGATCTTTTTGAAGGTCCCCATATAGCTCTGATTTTATCATGTCAGTGGAGACTCCCCAAAGCTTGACTCCCTTTTTTATTCTCTTTCCATTTTCCAATTTGACTGAGACTGCTTTGGGAGTCCCAACCATTGTGCTGAGAGATGGCTGACCTTTAATTGGGATCACTTGTCTGCTGGAATATTTTTCACAAAAATTATAGACGTGACTGGTCTGAAAGCCTGAGTCAACTCCCACCATCCTGATCCCCATGTCAAAGCCATCAACATGTGAAAAGGTTGAGCTGATATAAAGGCCAAGGTCATCCCATGTCTCTTGCTCTGTTGGCTTTCCAGTGATCACCTTGTGCTCAATATCCCAACACTCACGGCCCCTGCCCCAACCTTGGACCAAAGCCTCAAGCCTGTCATCCTGGACATCAACAGAGCAAGTGAGAAAGACCACACCTCTTGGCACTGTCCCAATATTGTAAAGCTCACGTCTTGAATAAAGTTGATCATGCGCTGGCTTTTCTCCTTTCACTTCAAAGGTCTCACCAAGCACGGTGTTGACAAAGGCCTGCAATTTAGTTTGATCACCTTGAGCGTTGACCCAATCTTGTGCGATCTCTTTCCAAGAGTACCATCCCAATGGACTATAAAGAGCATTGATGTGAAAGCCTGGGATCTCGCTTTTTGGATTGTGCTTGATCCACTTTCCTTTGATCAGCATTTTTGTCTTGTGGTGCTCTGGGATCTCCTCTCCACAATGCTCACAAAAATAGGAGCACTCTGTGACAACTTCCTCACCATTGTCATCTTGATTGGTATTGTATTGAATATTTTTCCAATTGAGGATCTGTCTTTTTTTACAGTGAGGACATGGCACATAAAAATATCTTTGGTCACTGGCATTGAACTCTTTTGCAATTTTGGATCTGCCTTTCACTGTTGGTGTGGAGCAAAGAAAAGCTTTTCTCCTTGAGTAAGTCCTGGACCTGGCCATGACCAAAGCAATTGGATCTCCCTCATTTTCCACATCATCGGGAAAGCGATCCACCTCATCCAAGAAAAGATATTTGGCAGGCACTGAGCAGAGACCACTTGCAGAGTTGGCACCAGTTAAAATCAGGGCACCACCATCAAAGTCTTTAAATAGTGCAGTATTTTTTTGATCTTTATTTTTTCCAGCAGAGACTTTATCACTCAAGACTGGTGTGCTTTTTAAAAGAGGATCAATCCTCAGCTTTGAGTTTTTTTTAACATCAGGCAGAGCTGGCCAGACAATCATTGTGGTGGCTGGATCATAGTCTATAATGTAGCCAAGCCAATTGAGTCCCAACTCTGTTGCTCCAATCTGAGCACTCTTTTGCCAGACAACTTTTTTTGCAGGATTCATGTGAGACAAGCAATCAGCAATCTCTCTGATGTAGGGAGTCCGATCAGTCCGATAGGGGCCAGGCTCTGATGCAGTTTTTGATGTCAACATCCTAAACTTGTCGGCCCACTGAGAGACTGTCAGGATCTGCTTTGGCTCAAAGCCTGCTTGGAAAGATTCAAAGAAAAGATTGCCACCATTGATCATGATTCAAAGAGCTCATTTACTAGGGGAAAGCTTAGAAAAATATAGGCCATCACTCCTCACTCTCCTCTTGGCTCTGGAAAAAAGACCAATTGCCTCTTGAAATATTTTCACAAGCTTGGTGGATCTCAGTCATCAAAATTTTATGGACTTGGTTGATGTCACTCTCTGCTGCAAGCAGTGGTGAGAGCTTGTCTGGTATTGTGAAAAGGGCATCCCTGGTGATCCTGGCCACATCCTTGGCAGCTCTTTGGACCTCATCAACTTTGCAAAGCTTGCCAACTCTCTCCTCATATTTCAATTGCTCATTTTTGGCTGCAAAGCTTTCCTTGAAAGCTCTGGCTTTGGAGTAGTCAGCACCTTTGGTCATGGTCTCTGAGTTTTTATTGTTGGTGATTGTGTTTTGAGACCAGAGCTTGTCTGCAGTTTTATAATTTATTTTTTTATTTTTGCCCTTGGTGACAATGGCTGCTGTCAACTTATCTTTTTTGATGGCATCCTGGACAGCAGCAAGTGAGACACCACGATGCCTTGCATACTCTCTGAGTCCCATCAAATTTTTTTTATTTTGCGCCACTCTGCCCCCATCATGACCAGTCACAATTGTCACTTATTTGACTGAGTGCTGTCAATTTTTTGGATTGATTCATTGCAGTCTGCAATTTTTTAAAAAAAATTTATAAAAAAAAATTATTTTTTCTGCAGTCCACCACCAAGTGGATTAGGTGACAAGTGTCTAAAATAGTTAAAAAAATGACCAAAAGCGGGGGCCGAGCGACCCGCTTGTGTATTTTTATAGGAAGGACCCAAATTTTTTGAGCGCCCTTGTGAAAATTTTTTAAGCTGTTATCATTCCAATAACTATGGATAGCGTCAAACCAATTGAGATCTGCAAAAAAGAAAATCCAATTGAAATGATGCGGCCTGGGATGGACATCAAATCCATTAGGCCGCATCATAAAAATATTACCGCCCCTTAATATAATTTAATTAATGATCAAAGCAAAGCCTTTTTGTCTGCACCTTGAGCTTGGAATAATCATAGGACAGAGCACACTGATGGAATAGTGAGGGAAGTGACTGCCCTGGATGCACACACACAATGCAATCAGTCCATGGATATTAGAAAGACCATTGTAGTAGTAGGCCAGGATGGCTGAGGGGGATGAGTCAGAGTGTCCATGTAAAAGGTCCCACCATAGGGGCCAACCTTTTGAAAGAGTTTTGTTGTCATAGGCCAGCAACTTAGGGACGGGAAATACCTAATCAATCCGATCACCGTCCAAAGCCCAATCAATTGGATCTCTCAAGATGTCTCTTGTGTGCCCTGTCTGGTAGGTAGGTGATGGCCTTGCTGTGCACAATTTTCTTTTTTTGATTTTTTTCTGTTGTCTGAAAGGCTTTTCAGTTAAGCTTTTTATAAGTTGTCTTTCAAGCGACCCAAAGCATCCCCTCCCCTTGTCCCGTATAGGCTAGAAAGCAAGAGAGTGAGGGGATTTTTTTTGATCTTGAAAATCTCTTTATTTTTACTTATATTCAAATTACCACAATTTTATTTTAAGGGCCTTGAAGCACGTTGAAGGTTAAACTGCTCAAGGCTTTTTTTTTGGCATTGCCATCTCCCTTTTAAAAGGGGCCAGCTTTCACTGGCCCCAAAGTCCTCCAGTCTGACAGATAGGCTGATGAGATCCCATAGGCAGCCAGTCCTCAATCATCTCAATTGACCAATTGCCTGGAGTGCTTTCTTTTCTCCATGACCTTACTGATTGGGGACCAGTATCTCAATTGGATTGAAATTATTTCAGAGTTTTTTGAGAGGTGCTGAGTTGACCTTTCCAGTGAGCTTGTCCAACCTAAACTGCATCTCTCCTGGAAAGCGCTGGTCAAAAGTCCTTTGCATTTTTTTCTGGAGAGCCTTGATCATGTTGGGCCTAAAAACAATCTCAGTGATTGAGGGGCCTGCTTGGCGCTTGAGACCTTTGCCCCCTCTTTTAAAGACTTGCTTTGAGTGGACCTTGCCAATAAAAGCGCCTTTTAAAATCACTTTTTTCCCTGGCCTGATCTCTGCTTTGAGTTTTTTTCTTTTTTTGACCTTGATGCCCTTTTGCTCAATGATGTTTTTCGATCCAGAGACAAAAGAGAGCAATGGGATTGGCTTGCCAGCAAAAAGGATCTCTCCAAAGAGAGTGTCAAGATGACCACCTCTTGCTTTTTTGATGTGATGTGCTTTTTTGACATCAGTTGCTGAGAGACCACTTTTTTTGACTCTATATTGGCGCTTAATCAATTTGATTGAGAGCTTTCTGGTGGCAATGAGTGATCTGTTGATGGTACTTCTTGCCGCTTGAGTTGCGGCCTTGTTTTTTATATCATCAAGCCAGATCTCAAGGTCATTAAAATTGTGCTCTAAATTTATATCAAGTGCCATAAAGGTATTATAAGGGGACAACAGAAACAAGACCAGCACTCCCTCCATGGATTGCTGATCTTTGGAGACAATAAATCAGTGGCACACGTTCCACTTGACTCACTTATTTAATTTTAATCCTGGGACTGATACGATCCAATATAATTTTTCTTTCTTTGTCTTGCAGAGCGATAAACACCAAAGGCATTGTCAATCAACCTCAATTGGATTGGGGAGAGATTGAGATCCTTAAAGCACTCCATGGATGGCTCAATCATCTCCACACCAATCATGTTGAAAATCTCATCAGGTTTTGCATTTTGCAGCCACCTCAATTTGAGAAAGTGACTGATCAGAGCTTTTGTCATAGGTTTATTATAAACCAAAAACAAAGGGGATCATTTTGGAGAATTTTTTAACGAGATTGGTCAATTGGCTTGCTAACTGCATCAACTCACTCACTGCTAAAATTAATGCTTTTAATAGCTCTAAAAAGGCTGTCTCAGAGCCGCCAAAAAAGAAAGCCAAGCCAATCATGCCACTTGGATCAGATCCGAGATCAGAGCGCTATTTTGAGGCCCTCTGGAGATCTCTCAAGCCAAGGCAGTCCAATGGCCTGGCCTATGTGTTGACCAGCATCAAAGGGAGGCGCAGTCAATATGAGGCAGTGAGCAGAGAGACTGGTGTTGATTGGGAGGTGATTGGATGTCTGCATCTCATGGAGGCTGCACTGGATGGATCAAGACAGATCCTCAATGGAGAGCCATGGGATCAAGTGACCCAATTAGTCCCAAAAGGATTAGGCCCATGGGAGTCCTGGACTGAGTCTGCAATTTTTGCAATTAAGAAAAAAGGACAGATTTTTTTTAATGCTGACATTCCAACGGTGCTTTTGGCTTTTGAGATATACAATGGCACTGGATATAAATCAAAAGGCATCCACTCACCTTATCTTTGGGCAGGCTCTCAGCATTACACCAAAGGAAAATACATCCAGGATGGTGTCTATGATCCAATGGCAGAAAGTCAGCAGATTGGTGTGGCAGTTATTTTAAAAGCTCTTGGATACGGTGCAAGCTCTTGATCCATTTTTTATCAACACCAAAAGACTCAATGAGGAGATTGCCAATGCACTCAGCAAGGCACTCCTCACTTTTGTCATCTAGCGAGTCACAAAGGCCGGCCCTATAAATAAAAGCATGTCCAAGCTCATGGGCAAGACACCTCATTTTATAGTCATCATTGGTGATTGATTTTCTGATGCTGATGATAAAAGTCTCATGACAAAAAAGACCATCATTGAGATCATCCTGGACCATGTCATCATCACTCACCTCAAAGACAACAACATCACGGCCCAAAATTGGGATCAGCAATCCATCCAGGTCAATCATCCATCATCTCCTTTGCAGTATAGACTCGATCATCAATCACTGCCCAATCATCAAAAGTAAAATGCACTTTGGGGATGGACTCATGAGTCTTGATGTTGATTGTCACCTCTAAAAATCCAGTATTCCAACCACTGGTCTCACCCAAATAGGATGCATCTTTGACATGCATCCCAGGAGTCTGAGTCCATGTCAGTTGCTTGGTGAGGTTAGTTGTTGGATCAATAAAAGCATAAGAGTCAATCTTGCCAGTGTGGTGATGTCCATTTGATCCAGAGAGGGACCTGAGCCGCTTGTCTGGTATATGTGAAAAAATAAAAGTATTAAAATAGACCCTATAGTTTTTTTTCGTTTCATTTTTAATGTCAGCCTTTGAGAAAGCGCCAAGGTCAAATTTTGAGGCCCAATTTATTTGGAACTCATCAAGACCAAAGATGTCTGCAAAAGAGATCCCCATCACATCAGACAATAGGACTCTCACATTGGGAGTGGCATCAGCAAGCAATCTCAAAAGTCTCAGCTCATGATTGCCGGCCAGGAGATCAATCTGAGCATCAGGGCACACCTCTCTCAGTGGCCTAAAGACTCTCTCTCTGACAAAAGCAAAGCGGCCCTTGATGTCCACCTCTCTCAAATCAATTGAGTATTTTCCAAACTCCAAAAGATCATAGATGTCACCATTGAGGACAATGACATCAGGCTGCTTGATCTTGCACTCTGCTATAAAAACAGAAAGCGAAAATTGGCAGCACTCTTTGTCATGCAGGTCACTCATGGCCATTATTTTTTTTATGTGATGCGGCCTCGATATTTTTTGATACTTATCCACATAGGGCAAGACCTCTCTGTCAAAAAAAGATCTGTAATGATCAACACTGGCCTCTTTTGCAATTGCTCTCTCAAGAGCTGCCTGTTGCCTGGAAAGCTCAAGACCTGCCTGTCTCCTAAACTCTTGGAAGGTCCCAAAAAATTGCTCCCAGGTTGAGTCAGAGAGCTTGCCATTGTGTCGGTAAAAGTTGCGAGTGATGTGCTTGCCCCAATTAGATTTTTGGAGATCTCTCAAGTCATCAATGCAGTCATCAGCAGTGGCATTGGGATCAAAGCTTTTCTCATGCTCTGAGAGGAGTGCTCTTTGATTGGAGGTCAGACTTTTGACATAGGCAGCACCTGCCTCTTTTTTAAAATCTTTCCATGATCCAAAGTGTTTGGTGAGCTGCCCCCTGGTGGTGGCTGCATACTTCAAAAAGTCATCCCTCATGATTTTGCAATTGGGATCTTGTTTTGACTCTTTCAGTGAAACATAGGCACCAATGAGATCTTTCTTTGAGGTCATGAGTCAATTATAAACCAAGTGCAATTTTTGATTGGGAGTGCCTGAGTGTTTTTGTTTTTAGAAAAGAAAAGGGAGAGCAAAAGCTCTCCCCTTAGTTGACCCAATTACTTTGGAGGTGCTTGGATCAACTCTCACCAATTACTTTAATCGGGCAACAGTGTCCTGATTGGTTTTTGTTTTTAAAATTCTTTTTATGTGATCCCACTTTTCAGGATCAACTCTTGCTTGGATTTTTATCATGTGAGCCTCCTGATTAATATCCATTAGAGATGCAGTGTCCATTTTTAAAGTCATACTCTTTGAGATCCTCAAGACTCCAGTCTTTGAAAGTCTCAAGCGCCTCTCTCAGCTCTCCAAAAAGATCTTTGGTGCCACCAAGAGCGTATGAGTTGGCCTCACCTTTTGCGGCCTGGATTGGTGCCCATTTTTTCAATTTTCTTTTCTCATGTCTTGCCCAATCAATAAAAGAGGCACGGTCATCAAGCCACATCAACACAAGAGTCTGCTTGGTGATGTTAGGACACATCTTGCACATTGATGGACCACAAGCTCCCCATGGAGTTGTCTCCATGTAAGAGATACACTCAAGACGGTCCATTGATAAAACATCAACCAAAGGGAAAGTCTTTTCGATTGACTGCCACCACTTTTGCTTTCCTGCTTTGGCAGCTTTTTTGACTCTGCTCTCCTCACCTTTTGCAAAGCCAATCATCATCTCAATTTTTCCAAATTGTTTTGCATAGGCCTGGATGTTTTGCTTTCCATGGTCTTTGATTTTTTCTCCCATCAACTCAGCACAAAAAGAGTTGAGCCATCTATAGATTGGCTTGATCTTGAGATTGTCAGTGCAGCTTTTATTGCGTCTAATTGCAAGATTGTGATTGCGTAAATACTGAGCGGCCAGGGCAGCCCAACTCTCAGAGTGAAAGCCAGTGGTGATATGATCAACAGATCTCCCATTTTTTTTATGCATCTCAATTGTCCAAGCTGATGCCAAGTGGATGCACTTGATGCCATAGGCATTGCAAAGATCTTTGATCCTCCACATGTGGTCATAGGTGGCGGCTCTCTCATCTCCAGTGTCAGCAAAAACCAACACCAAATTTCTGCCATTAAGTTTTGCAGATCTGAAAGCTGGATCAAGTAGGAATCTATAGAAAATTGTTGTTGAGTCCTGGCCAGCTCCAAAAGAGAGGACCAAAAGGCCGAGTCTTGTAATGTTGAAAATTAAGTCAGTCATGTTGCACCTCCAAAGTACTCCCTAAGTATAGGCCAGGATAAAAAACCATTAAAAAATAGGGAGTTGGAGAGGCAAAAAGGCCCCCAATCAGGCCATCTCTGCCATCAATTAGTGGCAGCACCTCTCAAGTGGTGCTTTCTGACCATATAAGTGGCAAAGTGCTCTCCCTGGTAAAAAATTGAGAGGGGCAATTGGACAGCTCTCTGATAGGTGCCTGCGCTGGTGTAGCCATCAAAATCAACATCAGTCCTCACTGAGACATAGGCAATGCCATTGTGCAAAAGGAGATCTTGGATCTGTTGGATGACCTCACTCTCATAGGAGGGAGGCAAGACATAGAGGACATAGTTGCAAGTGATGGTGTCGAAAAATCCCAATGGTTTTGTTGGCCACCAATTGGGATCATATTTTTCCAGGCCCAATCTTTCTGCATCCTGGCCGCGGCCACATCCAAAGTCTAAACATTGACCAAAGAGCAGTCCTCTCTCATTCAAAAGCTGCATTGGTGTGCTGAGTTTTTTTCTATTGAGCGCTGTCTTTTTTGCTCTCTCGATTGCTGGTGTGATCAATTTTTTTCTCCTGGTGTTGCCCCTGCAATTTTCCATCAGAAAAGATGACTGAAAAATTGACCATCATGACTGTGCAGATACAAGCAAGAGTGATTGGTCTCAAAAGATTTTGCCCTTGCTCTTTTATAAAAGCATCCAATTGACCATATAAAAATATAAGATTGAAAGCAAGCCAAACAATATGGATCATCACCAGCTCCTCTGGTGCGATCTCACTCATCAAGATCACCAGGGGACAGAGTCACTGCTTGGACAATATGCAAGTAAGTCCGATAGGCAGAGAGAAAATCTTTGGTGGCCTGGCCGTGCAAGACAAAAGAGTCTGGCACTCCTGAGACATGGATCTCAATTGATGGACAATTTGACTTTTGTGCTCTGACTGCCAAGACATTTTCAAAAGGGATCACGTCAAAGTCATGGTCATAGGCAATGGCCAGGATTGGCTCATCCTCTTTTTGCTTTGGCATTGTTTTTTTTTCTGTTGTCATCCTTGTGCCCTCCCATAGTTGGCGATCAAGGCCGCATCAATGCAGCCATCATGAGGGACCTTGCATCCCTTTAAAATAAAATTAAAGCCAGGAAAAATCCTCTCAGCAGAGTTGAGAGATGTTGCCTTGGTGTCAGTGTCGGATTGCTTGATCCTTTTGTTGGGATTTTCTCTGACAACAATGTCCTCATTGATCCAAGTGATCTCTTGCCAGGCCTTTGGCATGATCTCTCTGAAAGGGACACCAAGAGCAGTGATGACTCCATGGAGTTGACCTGCACCATAGGCAATCTTGAGATTGTTTTGGAGACTGATCCCATAAAGAGGGATTGATTTTTCCAGCCAGACATGAGGATCATCATAGGCGCTTAAAATATTCACAAGAGCAAGAGTGTCAATTGACTCCTGGTCCCTATATTGTCCTTTTGACTTTCCCTTGGTGTGCTTAAAAGCAGTGGTCTTGGTGAGTGTTGGCATCTTATAAACTTTTAAAAGTTTATCATTTTCAAAGATGGCAATCCCTCCCTTGAGTCCAGGATCAATCCCAATTATTGTGCTCACTCCATTGCCTCTTGAGCATCAGAGTGCCCTCCTTTGAGTGCATAAAAACAACAACACAAAAGAAAAGATAAAATATAAAACAGGACCCAAATTGGAGCCACTGCATAAGCTGCTTTTTTCATTTTCTCACCTGCCTCATTATTTTTTTATTGATCCCCTGTCTGATCAAAAGTTGTTGATACTGATCCAGTGTGGAGGCACAAGCAATGGTCTGAGCCATTGCCTCCATTGCCTGGTGTCTCATCTCTTGAGTCTCAATTGAGATCTCCCCAATCAAAGTGTCTCTTGCACTCACTCTCACCTCCTGGATCACAATCACCAGGAGCATCAAAAGAAAAATCAAGAGTGACCAACCACGGCCCGTCACTGGACACCTTTGGACTCAAGCACGTCAATTGGTCTGAGTCTCCTTTTTGTTTTTGTGTTGCCCTTAAAGTTTTTAAGTGCGAAAAGCAGCGCCTCTGTCTGATTCATTAGGTCTTGCTCTCTGATGATCCCATCAAGTTTTGAGTCAATGTCCATTGCCTCTTTGCCAGTGCAGGCAAAAATCATTTTGGTGGCATCAGTGGATGATCTTTTTGTCTTTGGTTTTTTTTCTTTTGGCTCTGGCTCATCATCCTCTGACAACAGATCCTCAATCTCATCCAACTCAAAGCCTGGGAGATCCATGGCCAGGCCTGCATCAAGCTCAGAGAGATCAAGCACAAGATCCTTGAGGAGATCCTCATCCCAATCAGAAAGCTCTGAGGTCTTATTGTCTGCAATGTTGTAGCTTATAAATTGGGCCTCAGACATCTCTTTGACCAGGACAGGGATTTTTTTGAGTCCCAAAGCTTTTGCTGCAAGAGTCCTGGTGTGGCCAACACATATCCTGAAATTTTGATCAGTGACCACTGGCTGATTGAACCCATGGACATCAATTGATTTTGCCACTGCCTCCACTGCCCCCTCATTCACTCTGGGATTTTTATCATAGGGCACAAGCTTGCTTGGACTCATCATTTTAATTTTTGGATTTTTAATTTTTGGACTTTCTTTTTTTTCTTTTTTCATTTTTCTTTTTCCCCTTTTTTAATTTTAATTATTTTTAATTTTTTAGGCCGACCAAAGTCATCATCAAAAACGATTGGCACCAAGGTGCAGCCTAATCTTTCAATTGCTTGATAGTCAGGGCAATAGCAATTGGTGTATTGCAGCAGCCACCTGTCCTGGCCCTTCAAATAAATTGCCCCCCAAAGTTTAAGGCTGGCAAAAAGTCCAATGTTGACTCCCTGGACCCAATAGTCCATTGAGTCAGTCTCAACTTGATCCTCTTTCTCTCTCACTTTTGGTCATCCTTGATCTAATTAGTCTCTGCTCTCTCTCCCAATCATAACATCCATGGTCATTCAGTGTCTCAAAATAAAGGACCCGATCATCAGGATCTGCTTTCTTTTTGACCCATGAGATCAGCTCAAATTTGAAAAGAGAAAAGGCTTTCTGCTTGAGCACAATCATCTCAACTTTGCCTGGTGCTTTTCTGATGATCACTCCCAATCTCCATGGCACCAAGTCAATCACTGTCTCCAAATTTAGATTGAGACTATTTTGTTGGATCTGCATTTTTCTTGCCCTTCCTTTCAATTTTTCCAAGATAGTCCCTGGCCTTAAACATTTTATTGACCACCTTAAAAGGGCACACCACATCCCCAACATAGGACTCATGCTGCCACTTGAGTGCATACCATCCAGCAGCATCAGGATGGTGACGGTGCTTGGCGTTCCGCAAAAGGTTGACCTGATCATCATCAAGCGTAAATTTTTGAATTATATAAAAATACTCTGTGACCATTGGGAGATCTTTTGATCCCCTAATATCCTCTGGAGTTGAGACTCTGCCAAAGTTGTCAGTGACATGACTGCCTGAGTGAGCAGCATAAAAAATAGTGTGGCCAGTCTCTTTGGTGTAGTCCCTCAAAAACTCTGCAGATCTTTGTTGGCCAGTGAGACCATGAGTTGGATTGTAAAATCTTGAGGTGGTGATGTTGTCAATAAAAGTGATCTCAGCTCCTGACTCCTCAATCATTTGGTCAAAAAATTCAAAGAGTGCAGTCTGATTGTTTTTAATTTGGGGAGGGACATCTCTCTCCTCAATAAAAGTGACATTGCCCAGGACATCACTGTCCAGATAGGAGATCATCTCTTGATATTCACTGACAGTCTCCTCACTCAGCCAGATCAAGACCTTTGCTTGTGCAGCAGTCTCAGTGATGATGCACTTGAGGAGTGAGGACTTTCCAGATCCCATTGTCCCTTTCAAACCGTGCAAGCATCCTGGCCTGATCCCATTGTGGACCGATAAAAATTTATATCTGGACTTGATCCAATGGACATTTTTTCTGGTCTTGTGATCTTGGATGAGTTGTCTGCTGACAGGTTTTTTGAGCAAGGATCAATCCTCCAAAAGTTTTTTTGCATCATCAAAAGCATTGGCCATCTCATTTGGGACTGGACTTTTTGCTGAGTCAAGATAGTTGCCAAAGTGCTTGGCACTAAAAAGAGTTGATGGCTGGAGATATTTTCTCATGTCTGGATTGTCCAGCCAATCACTTGCCTTGTGATCAATTACTTTTTTAAAATCATCAAGTGTGTGGCTTTCTCTCATCCTGGCCTGGATTAATTTTTTATAATTGGCGCTGGTCTTTCCAAATTTTCTGCCAGCAATATTGTTGAGATGGTCAATCACTTTGTTGATCATCTCCTGGACTCCCTCAATCTGCTTGGTGCCTTTTTTTATTTTCTCACCAATGCAGAT
>Ga0255047_10000312_pt1 | contig 39022 bp, 76 predicted proteins | sample JV7_2_1_MG_FD_183640 | JGI IMG/M metagenome (GOLD analysis project Ga0255047, IMG submission 183640) | Seawater microbial communities from Jervis Inlet, British Columbia, Canada - JV7_2_1 | ecosystem: Environmental > Aquatic > Marine > Inlet | place: Canada: British Columbia | collected 2016-10-06
TAAAGCCAACAAGCAGGAGAGTAAAAAGCAATGAACGACGAACTTTTATTGGAAATTGAAAGCCAGAAGCATAAAATGTTTGCAGAAGGCACAAAAGATACTAAGCCAACCCATGTTGAAATAGCAGGCGCAATAAACAAAAGAGGCTTTCTCGTTTATAATCTTGAAGTTTTTCATGATGACATGATGGGTTTTTGGCGGTTTATTGGGAAAATAAAAAAGCTAACCCCCAACCAAGGGGAATGACAATGAACGACAACGAACTGAAACAAGCAGAGCAGATTAAAGACCTTGAAGGAATTGTGGATTGTTTCACGATAAACGAAAGTGCTCTTGACGTTTACATAAAGATAAAGGCTTATACTCAGAAATACAACAAGCCTGACCCCGACAAGGAATTGAAGGCGAAATTAAAAAGGTTTCAAGAGTGGTTCAAAAATGGAAAGTATTCACATGCGCAAGAACATGATATGAATGTCGCTTTTGGAAAAGCTAAATTCTTTGGCATCCTAGCCACCGCAGAACACAACAAGGCCGAGCGAGTGAAGGGGGCTGTGGAGTTTGCTGATAAGTGCGTTGATTTTTACAGTGTCTGGGAAACTTCCAGCAAAGATTCTAAGATTCCAGTCATAGGTGTTGCGAATTATCTGTCCAAACTCAAAGCCCAATACCAAGCGGAGGCACAATGACAAAAGACGAACAGCTTGAAAAACGAGTATCTGAATTAGAAAAAGAGGTGAAATCTCTTAAAGAAATAATTCAAGGGTTAAACAATCAAACTTCTGTTTTAGAGCAGAGAACCATGCCGTTGATAGTAGTGGGCGAAAGTCCGAACCTATTGCCGGGTCAAACTATTAATGATATTTGAGGCCCCAATGAAATCAATTGACGAAAAGAAACGGGTGATAGTTGAAAAGGTTATGGGGTTTACGGTAGTTTCCATACCTGAGACTTTGTTGCCAGAAAAGATTTACACTGAATGGTATGCTTATCCTGGATTCCCAAAGAAAGCCGGGCTTTACTGTAGGGTGTCTGAATACGAGCCGTGGAAAAAAATAACCGACTTCATAGAGGTTGTGAGAAAGCTGGATAAACCAACCGCTGAAACCTTAGATATTTACTTACAGGACAACACAGCTTACGGAGACATTCATATTGCTGATTTTAACTCTAGGGGGTTGATTCTCTGGTACATAGACAACCGGGCTATTGTAATGGACGCTGTAGTGGACTTGGTAGAGGGGGAGAAATGAATATTCTTATTGCTTGTGAGTATTCGGGCGTTGTAAGAGATGCTTTTATAAAAAAGGGTCATAATGCGTTGAGTTGTGACTTACTGCCTACGGAATCACCAGGGCCACATTATCAGGGTGATGTAATAGATGTTTTATATGATGGCTGGGATATGATAATAGCCCACCCTGAATGTACATTTATTGCAAATTCAGGCGTTCACTGCTTGCACAAAGACAAGTCCCGCTGGGATAAATTGGATTGGGCTTGCGCTTTTTTCAATTTGTTTCTTGAGCACCGATGCCCCAAAGTTTGTATTGAAAACCCCGTTCCCCATAAGTACGCTATCGAAAGATTTTACCAAAACCAAAAATACACGCAAACAATACAGCCTTGGCATTTTGGCGAAGATGCAAGCAAAAGGACTTGTTTGTGGTTAAAGGGATTGCCGAAACTAACACCTACAAAAATCATAAAAAAAGATAAGTATGCTAATCAGACCCCATCAGGACAAAACAATTTAGGCCCATCAAAAGACCGTAAAAAATTAAGGAGCAAGACGTATCAGGGCATAGCAAACGCAATGGCTGACCAGTGGGGTATTTTATGAGGAAAAACATTAATAAACAAATTCTCGAAACAGGTCTGTACTGGAAGGAAAAGTCAGTTAAACTGGAGGCTGAGTTAAAGAAAAATAGTGATGAGCTTTATAAACAAATTCAAATAATGGAAAAGTGGATTTTAAAATCTGCGGAAACAGAATTTCAACTTAGAGCCAGCAGGGCAGAGGTGAAAGCCTTAAGTCTAAAATTGCAGAGAAACTTCTCACCACCCCCAACCGGAGAATGATGATAATGAAACTGCCATTAGATTGTATAAGTGGTGTATTCAGAAAGGGTGAATTTATCACTCAGGACGGCTTTTTGTTTGTAATCACAAAAGTAAAAGACCCACACAACTTGACTATTAAGGATTATATCAGCCCAAGATACAGAGGACTTTTAATTTAGCGGGGACCCCATGACACCAACAGAGCAAAAACAAGCAGAGCAGATTAAAGACCTTGAGATAAAGATTTCTGTTCTAATCGCAAAAAACGACAGATTACATGGTGAAATTGATGAAAAGTTTTCTGATATAGACAGAGAAATTTTGATAATAAAAGAACCAACCTCATAAACAACACCAGAGGAGTAAGATGAAGCCCATATCTGATCTTAAAAAAGTGGTGATCCCAATGAGCCCTGAAGCAAAGCGGGATAGTCTGCAAAAAAAGGACTTAAGGGGCAAGAGTAAGCCCAAAAAGAAGCCAAAAGGGCCAAAAGAGCAGGTAATTCAGGCACAGGTTGAAGGGTATCTAAGACTAAAGGGCATCCAATTCCTGCATATTCCAGATGTAGTATACAGAATGTGTTCCCCACTAAGCAGGATACCAGTATGGGACAAGCGCACGATAAGCCAGTATTTGAAGGGTGTTCCAGACCTACTCATATTTACCAAGGAAGCAGACAAACAGGCTAATACATGCCTTATATTGGAACTGAAGCGCAAAAATGGCAAGGCCAGGGATTCACAACTGGCATGGCATAAGGGGCTCAAGGTTTTTGTACCCCAGAGCTTTGAAGAGGCTAAAACCATAATCGATGAGGAAACAAAATGAAACTAAAACAAGACGTTACAATGAACGGAATCAAACCAGAATTAGTATTAGGCTTAATGGTAGCTGATTCAATATGGAAGAAATACGGTGAGGAACTGGTAATAACCTCAATCACTGACAGCAGGCATAGCAAGAACTCACGGCATTATATTGGTTTGGCTGCCGATCTACGTACACGCTACTTTGACAAGCCTACAGCCCTTAGAGTGGCCAATGAATTGAAAACTGAGCTTGGTGATGAGTTTTTTGTCTTACTGGAAAGCACACACGTTCATATTCAATTTAATGGGTCGGTCGGATAATGTACGACTGGCACACAACCTGTTTATACTACAAGATTAACTGGGTAATGATATGAAAAGACCGCATGCGTTTGAGTGTTCTTGCGAAGATTGCCATGAGTGGCTAGAAGTTCATTATAAACGATTGAAACGATTATCAACTAATCTTATGCATAAATGGCATGGTGACATATCAATATTGGATGTTAAAGAAAAAAGTCACATAAGAAAGCGTCAAATAATGCTTGAAATTGAATTATTTATCAATGAGGAATGACTATGGATGAGAAAACCAGAACAATACTGAAAAAGTTATTTCAAATCAAACGTAGAACCAAAAGAAAGCTCAAAAATCACCCTGAAGAGATCAAAGCGACACAGTTAAAAGCCATCAAAATCGCACAGGATAAGGCTAGAAAAGAGCAAAAGCGGGTAATAAAGGCAGTAATCCAAGCGCAAAAGAGTGCAGAGATACAGAGAAAAGCAGTTTATAAATTGATTTGAGTTATTTGAGGCACTATTTTGAAAATAAGTGAAATAAATCTCCTACTCGTGCTACATTGTAGTATATTAATAGTATAATGATTAACACAAACAAAGGAAACAAAATGACAAAAGCGCTTTGGGAAACTAAAAATTTAGAAGTTTACATCCATGACGGAAAAACACCCAACAGTTACAATAATGGAATGTTGGTTTGTTCAAAACAACCCAATAGCCCCTATGTTTTCTGTATCCCGCCAGAAGAATTAACAGTGTTGGTGGCCTGATGGGTGCTGGTTTTAATATTGAAAAAATAACTGTGAAGGGATTTGATTACTGTTTAACTATAAAAAGTTCTGATGATACTATTAAAATGGAGGTTCCAATCATCAAAGAGGCGTTTTTTGCGTTGCTATGTGTGGCAGAGAAGCATGAAAGAATCGAGAACACCCCGGATGCAGGGTGATTTATGAAAGCTGAACAATTTCCATTATGGAAACAGTTGAAATATTTTGTCGGGCCTTGTTTGACTGTGTTTTATTGGAAGGCTGTTTGGCAGTGGCGTTTATTCGGGAACAGTGAGCGCCATCATTATAATAGTACCTTATACTGGTGTAAAGGCGAATACTGGAGAAAGAAAAAGGAATATCCTAAATGAACTTTAAACAAACCCGCACCTCACTAGGCTACACACAAGCCAGCATTGCCCCACTTTTGGGGCTTTCACTTCGCACAGTACAGGCTTATGAAGCTAAACCAGGGGCACCCAACCACCGAACCCCTTCACGGTCTGTTTTAATGCTACTGGAAAAATTACCTAAGATGGGGGGAGTATGAAAGAAGAAGATAGGCCGGGACTAGATTTGAGAATTGCTTTGTGTGAAATTGATAATGGACGTTTTGAAGATATAGTACACGCTTTAAAAATAACAGATGCTTGTACTAAATGTGCTTATTGGGATAAAACGCTATCAATGGATCACGCTTATAGGTGTCATGTGTCTGGAACTTGCATAGATGCAACGCTCAATCCTAGATTAATAAATTATATGCAACGTAAAATAGGGATGATAGATGAATAAACGACTAAGAATGATAATTTACGAGCTAAAGGGTAAGGTAGACAGAGCCAAGGTTCAGGAGCGTATTTAGTGGAGGATAAATAAATGAAAAGCGAAGAATTAAAAGAGAATTATTACATAGGTTTTGATGGCCAAAAGCTGTCTAAAGATGAATATGAGCCTTTTTACCCTATTCCCGGCAGACAATTCATGCACGGCTATGTAAAAAAGAATAAATCTCAATTAGAAGAATTTAGGTGGAGGATATACAACAGATGAAACACTACTTAGAGAAGATATTAGGCCCATTCAGCGAACCAGAGATTAGGCCAGACGGGTCAAAACGGTATTTACCGGGTGATACTGTTACTATCACAATGGAAGCTAAAACAGACATTAAATGGGATAAAGACGAATGGGAAAATTCAGAAGCCTGCAAAAGAGTCAATAAGTGGTGTAAAAGGGAAATCTTTTGGTGCTATATTAACATGACCTTTGCTGTGATCGGGCTCATCTCAGTGCCATTCATTTGGTATTTCGTTAACCGATAAGGAGTTATGATGACTAAACCCAAAATGACAAAAGGAACTATTTTCACCATTGAGGGAGTTGAGGAAGATGCAGCAGGCAGACACATAAGAGACGGAATCTGCATCAAAACAGGCAAACCAACCCCATTTCCAGTAAAACTGATTCAATATGAGGTGACAAGTGAATCTTAGAGAACAATACACCAAAGAGACAGGCCAAAGCCTAGAGTATAGAATAGACGGCCCCCTAAAAGAATATATGTTGTGGCTTGAATCCAAATACAATGAGTCAAGGCTAGAACTAAGACAAGAGAGAGACGGTTTTCTAACGAGATTAAACAAGGCACTTGACCCAAGGGAGACAGAAGGATGAACCTTAGATACCAATACAAGCAAGAGACAGGGAAGAGATGCCCTGATTATCTATTTGATGAATGCGACCCGGATGTACAAGATTATGTTGAATGGCTGGAAAAGAGACTAGCTGAATACGAAAAGTTCAACGGGGCATTGATTAAGGCTTATGAACCAGACGAACCAATTTTAACAGTCAAAGAAACCCTAAACGAGCTCAACAAAGCAGTTGAGGAAATCTACAACACAGATAGGGGAATAAGTATTATTGGCCCAAGGGAGAAAAAACAATGACTAAGGAAGAATACCAACTATTTGATGGGATTTTGCTGATATTAGAGGATATGAAAGAGTCAAATCCAGCAGTAGAACACATAATAAGGGCTCAATTACAAGTATTAAGGGATAATTTAGATGAAATGCCTATTGAACCTTTTTTGAGTGACCCAAGGGAGACAGAAGGATGAGTAAGGTTAGCATAGAAATAGATAAATATGAAGGCCCAAAGCAAATAAACTGGGAAATAATCCATAAAGAAACGGGTAAATACTGGGAAACCACAATATATAAAGGATAAAAATGAAGACAGTTAGCGGATTTAACAGAGCAATGGCTGAAAGATTCAACCAAGTAGCAGACCTGGAGACAATTAAGACCATTGAATCCCTGCACTTACAGCTAATAAAACAGCAGGAAATCATTGCAAACCTAACTGAACTGGTAGACCTCCAGCTACTTCATTAATCAAATTAATAGGAATAAACAACAAAAACCTTTATATTAATATCATGGAACCTATCTGTAAATGTGGACGTTTATCTTTCTGGCAATACCAGGATGAATTATGCGGTATCAAGTTTGGTGCTTATTAGTGCCCATTCTGTGATATACCCGTCAGCAGAGAGGATCAGGATATTGAATCTATCATGATACTGGGGAGTGACTAATGAAACTAAAAAAAATAGTACTTGAGATAAAAGGCAAAGAGGTTTCAATGAGCCTTGAGGAAGCTAAAGCACTTGCTTTGGAACTGGGAAAACTGACAGAAAAAGAGGCACCAGTGTTTATTCCTTATAACCGTCCTGTTTGGCCTGATTCTCTACCTACAACTCCAATAGGCCCCCCACAAAGCCCTTTTTGGTACGCAACTCATACCACAAATGGAACTGAATTTACCGAAATTAACAGTTCAACAAATTGATACTGGGGAATGAATGAGAGTCTGGAAAAAAACAGGTAAACCAGTAGAGCCAGTTAAGTGGGAGACTAAACCATTGGATTTACCACCGATAAAGAAGGATGGCTTGTTGATACCTTGGATTGACGCTAAGAGATATATTTCCACCAACCCTAAATTAAACGCATGGGTGTCGTTTTACACTGATATTCCAGGAATTTAGGCTAATATGGATGACGACACATGGAACAAACTACAGAACGTATTACTCGCTTTCCTGTTCCTAATGTTGTTTTTAATGCTTATGAGGTGTATACTATAACATGACTACTGGCAGGCCCCCTAAGTACAAAAGCAAGAAAGACTTACAAGTCAAGATTGACGAATACTTTGTAAAGGTAAAAGAAGAGAACGAAACTCACCCTACCATTACAGGATTAGTATTGCATTGTGGTTACGCTGATAGAAAATCATTCTACGACCTCGAAAATCAAACTGAGTTTTCTCACACTGTAAAAGTAGCTCGCACAAGAATCGAGGAAGTTTATGAATCCCACCTAATGAAACCAGGGGCCGGACCAATATTTGCACTAAAGAATTTCGGTTGGAGAGATGTTCAAGAAACTAAGATTTCAGGTGAAATGACCACTAATACAGTAGATTTAAGCAAATTAAACGACAAAGAACTAGCTGACTACAAGAAACTAAGGGAGAAGATGGAATGACACCCCCCACATGCACTCATTGTAATAGAACCACACAAGTAATATTTGTAGCTTGCAGACCAGAAGCATCTGAATACTACTGCTCAAACTGTCACAAATCACAACACATTCCACCAAAAGAACTTGATTTCTGGCACCAAAGACACTTACAGGGGATAAAATGAGCAAGAAAGACGAACTCATTGCCAATCAATACGTTTACATCAAAAACCTTGAGGAAGAGTGCAAAACCCTTGAGGAACGAGTAAAGGAGCTAGAGAAGATAGTATTCAATGATTCCCCTGAATGGGCCAAAAAGCTCTCTAAAGCTGGATTTGGCGATGATTATACCGGAACAACGGGAAGTATTAAACTGCCTGAGTTGGAGGTAGTATGACTGAAGAACTAGAGGTATTTGACCATAAACAGCATAAATGGGTAAAGATTAAGGATAAACAGTAAAATTGTATATTCCTGCTCCCCCTAATTCTATCCAGCCGGGGCCAAATGACACTTTTGAATCAAAATAGCCATTCTTAATTGTAGATTATGACTACAGTCGAACCATCCTTATCCGATATAGACAGAGAAATCTTCTACAGAGACCATGAAAGGGAGACTATTACCGGGGTACTGGCTGAGAAGTTCATGTTTGGAGATGTTAGAATCTCTATCGTACCTAAGCTAAGACCATTATTCGAGTGCAATACAGAGAAATACAAAGATATTGAGTTCTTCCCTGTTGGTGGTGGCCGTGGTGGTGCTAAATCAAGGGGAATAGGGGAAGTCCTCGTTTTATTAGCCAGAAGCGAAAGAACGCGAATACTCTGCACCAGGGAAATCCAAAATAGTATCAAGGATTCAGTAAAGAAGGTAATTGAGAATTGGATTTACTTTCTAGGATTTGGCCCTGAGTTCACGATCACAAACGACACTATAATCCACAAGAAAACTAAGACTGACTTCATATTTATGGGAATGAGAGTGGGAACCTATGATGAATCAATCAAAGGTCTGGAGGATGTGAAATATGCTTGGGTTGAGGAAGCCCAGACAATGAGCCTTGAATCTTTGGATATGCTGATACCTACTTTAAGGGTAGAGGGTCGAAAGTTTTTCTTTAGTTATAACCGTAGAACTGAGCATGATGTAGTAGAAACCCTGAAGCGCAAGAAGAAAGCATTAATGATTAGTATCAATTACTATGACAATCCATTTCTCGAAAAGGTCATGTATGAGGATGCTTTAGAGGATAAAGAGCTTAACTTCGAGCATTATCTCCATATCTGGGAAGGACAACCAAGGGCTGAGGACGCCAGTAGTATCATATTGCCATATAGTCAATTAATGAAGTGTGTTGATTTACACTTGGAACATGGGTTTGGTGATGGGTTGATGCAGGGTGGATTCGATATTGCAGAGGGACAAATGGAGTTTCATGATAAGAATAGCTTTGCAGCGAGGTCAGGCCCCACAGTGCATAAGGTTGAAGAATGGCGAATTGGTGAGGTTTATGAATCAGTGCGTAAAGTGCATGGCTGGTATTATGAGTTAGGATTCTCAGAGGTAGCATTTGACGGTGTTGGGGTCGGGGTGGCTGCTAAGTCAGAATACGCCCGTATTGAGGCTGAAGAAAAGGAGAAAGAGGACGGATTTAGGATCCCTTATGATGTGATTCCAATGAAAGGATCGGAATCTCCAAAGGGGGCTGATACGGTATTCGTGAAGCATGGGAACAACTTAATAACAAATAAACAGCACTTTAAGAATATAAAAACACAGTTATGGTGGAATCTCAAACTTAGATTAGCCAATAGCATGAAGCTGATTCAAGGCCACAAACTAGATAGAGAGGGATATTACCTTTCATTCTCCAGTAAAATACCAAACCTTGACAGCTTATTCAGTGAATTAAGTCAGGCCACCCATAAATTAGATGGTGCCGGTCGAATAATGATTGATAAAGCTCCCGGCGTTAGAGAGATTAAGGTTGACAATAAGACTAAAAGTGTAAAAAGTCCTAACAAAGCAGACTCTACAATTTTATCTTATGCAAGGGACCTAGAATTTGGTTTAAGAGCACATGGAGACGAAGTTATCGAGGAAGAAGATATACCAGAACCAATTAACGAGTGGGTCATGTGAATAAAACAGAAGTTTTAGAGAAGTTTAAAGAATGCCTTGTAATAGGTGAGGCCAACTGGTCAGGGATACACAAAGATTTCAATGATGACAAGAAATTCATCCAATTTGGCCAGCAGTTAATCAATGACGATGGATCAGAGCAGAAGCTCAAAGGCCGTCCCCGTTTCGTAATCAATAAATTAATCCAGTTTGTAAAGTCTGTCTCTAATGAACAGCTCAAATCCAGTATTGTTGGGAAAACGTACCCTATTGATAATGGAGCAGATGAGGACAAAGCGCTTGCAAGACATGGTGTAATCCGTGGAGTAGAAAGGACTTCCAATGCTGAGTACGCTTATTGCTATGGTGCTGAAGAGGCATTGACAGGTGGAATGGGTGCTTGGAGAGTTGATATTGATTATATCTCTGACAAGAGCATGGATCAGACTATGAAGGTTAACCGAATAGTGGACGCTTCAACTGTGATGGCAGGCCCCGGAATACAACCTGATTACAGTGATTCAAAATGGTTCATTATCAAAGCTAAGTCAGACAAGGTTATTAAGTGGAGTGTTGACTACCACCGATTAGATGAGGCTAAAACAGATATTTGGGGGATGGATTTACAACCCTTTGAGTATGAATTTTGGTATCGAGAGGATGTAAAAGACACTCTTTATGTTTGGAAAACAGGGCGAACAGTATTCAAGAGCCAGGTTAAACCAGACACTCCAGATGATTTATTTGTAATGAAGGATGGCAAACGTCTTTCAAGACCTACCTGGCGCAGGCAATGGACTCAGTACCGGCTTAAATATGACGATTATGTAGATGGATATGAACCAAAGAAATGGCCCGGTAAATATGCTGGTATTGTAATCTGTAATGGTAGAGAGGTTTACCATGAAGGTGAGCGTAAATTACTTAGTCTGTGTAGGTATACCAAAGATTCTCAAAGACTGTATAACTTCGCACGTCAGGAGATGGGTCGTAAACTTGGGTTTAATCCTAAAGCAATGTGGCTTGCAGCAATTGAGGCTATACCAGCTAAATATAGGAATATGTGGAATCATGCTCATGAGGATACTTATGGCACCCTTTATTGGAATGACAAGGATAAATCAGGCAAACCTATCCAGAAGCCGGAGCTTGTTAATAGCTTCCCATTAGACCCTGCCTTATCTCAAGAAATAGCTGTCACTGATAGAGAACTGAAAGACACTACAGGCATTCAAGCTGAGAATCTAGCTATGACCTCGAATGCTACCTCCAAAGTAGCTATTGATGCCAAGAAGAATGAAGGCGATACAAATACATATGATTTCACTCATAATAAAGCGGTTGCGGTACAGCACACAGAAAGAATATTATTAGACCTGACTCCTAAAGTAATAGACACTAAAAGACAGATAAGATATGTGGGTGAAGATGATGCTGAAAAGGTGATTGAGGCCAATGCAGAGTATACAGATAAGAAAACAGGTAAGATTAAGATGGATTATTACTTCAGTGAAGAGGAAGAGTATGATCTAGGTGTTACCGTAGGGGCTAGTTATGACAGCAAAAGACAGCAAGATTCAGAGAATTTACAGCAATTAATGCAGTATGCTGACCCAACTGGTAAAATGGCATTACTACCCACAGCTGTTGAGAATATGGATTTCAACGGTGCCAAGGAAGCAGCCAAAGCACTTAAGAAAGCTGCAAATATGGTTGTACCGAACCTCTTTGAGATAACAGATGATGATGAGGAAGGGCCACCAAAACCAGAAATACCTGTAGAAGTCCAACAGCAATTACAAGAACACCAAGAAATGAAACAAGCATTTGGACAGATGCAACAGGAATTGCAGGAGCTTAAATCCAGTAAGGATGTAGAGTTTGCCAAGCTGAACCAACAGCGCAAAACAGAAGTTGATAAACTTAGGATAGAGCAGGAAAAGGTTAATGTCAGCAAGTTTGAAGCCCAGACTAACCGCTTGGAAGCAGGGCAGAAAGGCCGGGAAAATGAAGCTAAACTGGCAAATGACAAGCTGATAGCTGAATCCAATGAACAATTTGAAACTCAGAAAACAGAGATAGAAGCTAATTTCCAAAGCCAGATGGATGCAGTTATAAAGAAATTCGATGAAAGTGTAAAGTCACTTGAAAAACCTGATAAAGAAGAAAAACAGCCAATCACTATCATTAATCAGATACCTAAGTCAGGCGGTAAGAAAGACATTCAACCCAATGGTAAGGGTGGTTATACAGTAGAGACTGAGGATGATTGATGGATACGGAGTTAGCAAAGAATATTTCGATAATACTGGCAGCAGTAGGTATTTTACTCAAGATTGTATTCGATTATACAAAGTCAAAGGAAAGCTCCTATGAGGCTGTAATGACTACAATTGTAACAGATGTAAAGGCAATTCTCATAAAACTAACTGAGAATACAAGCTCAATCGGTGTAGTGGTCACAAGCACGAATGGGGAAACTAAGCAGTTGAACAAGAGTCTAGATAGGCTAACCGAGAAATCAGATGATAGGGCAGAGAAGCTAAATGATATTCTGGGTATGTCAAGGCGTGATCATGATAGGATTAAGGAAACAAACGATTCAATGAAAACACTGGCTAACTTATACGCTTCAACAAAGTATTGTAAGGTGCCAAAGGGAACAGCATAGGAGAGATAATGGCAATTTCAGCAACTAATTTGGCGAAATTAAGGCGGGGAGTCTGTAAAGACCTTCACCCTACTTTCACTAAAACAGAGATAAACGCAGCACTTGATTCAATTAATGACTGGTGGGAGACTGTAAAACTAAGCGGGTCAGGGGCAATTGAAACGGCTGCCCCCGGGGTATTTAATAATGCACTCAAGAAAAAGATTGCAGCGTATTGGTTTGAGCACAAATTTCAGGAGGATAAATAATGGCTACTTTCAGAATCCCAATAATGGGGTTTGGTACAAAACCCGATACAAGCGGTGATGTTTTCTTTGAACCGGAATCTGTAAAATACAGTAATGCTTTAAATGATGTACTACTTGGAGTTTTTAATGATACCGCTACCAGAATTGGACTAGCTTTAAAATTTAAAGTTCCAGTTAACTATGTCGATAATCCAAAGCTGATTATTACTTGGTCCTCTACTGCCACAAGCGGAGATGTTGAATGGGACTATGACTACACTTCAATTGCAATAGGCGAAACACTTGACCCTGCTGCTGCGCAAAGAAGTATAAATCAGAACGATACCGCCCCCGGAAGCTCTTTATTTATGTTAGAGGCAGAGTTAGCAATGACAAACACTGATTTAGCTGCTAAAGATTTGTGCAAAGGCGTTTTGTTCCGTGATGGGACTGATGCTGGAGACACGATGACTGCTTCTGCAATTATTGAAACTATTGAATTTGAATATACGGATGCTTAATGGCTAGACAGTTTTCCAAAACGCCCACCCCAGATGACGCAGTCAATTGCGGGGATTTTGCTTCTGTTGATGGGTTAACGACCTTTACAATGGGGGCATGGGTTAAGCGAGATTCTAGTAACGCATTGGTTAATATATCAAAGTTTTCCTCTGTTAACAGTGATATTTCAATCCAAGTGTTTAGTGATGGAAACATATACTTTGCGATGCGGAATGGTGCTAACACATCAGCGAATTTTGCTAGAAATGTAACTACATGGGACAGACTTTTAATGGTTTTCGATGGGGCTCTTGTTGGGGATGCCAGATTAACGTGTTTTTTAAATGGGGCTTCTCAAGCGTTATCATATACAGGAGCAATGCCAGCCACAACCCCAACTAATGCAGGGGATTTTATTATAGGAAGCATAAACTCTGGTGGGTCGGATGGTTCAATTGCAGAGGTTAAACTTTGGAGTACAGCATTAAACGCAGGTCAAGCAAAAGACGATTATTACGGTAGAGGCCCTCACGCAGATTTAGGGTATTGGCCTTTAGGCTATGGCAGTCCAGAGCCGGATTATTCAGGGGCAGGGAATAATGGCACATTGGTAAGTTCACCTTCAATCGTAGACCATCCCCCAATAGGGACACAGTTTGGGTATGATGAGAGTATAAGCCCTTATGAGGTGGCAGCAGCAGGTGGTCACGGTGGATTACTTTCTTCACAAAGAAATAGATTAGTAGGAGTATAAAATGAGTTATATAGGCGATTTTGCAGAAGATTATGCGACCCTGAACACAAAGTTTACAACTGTGGGCAGTGATGGGGCCTCAACCGTACTGGCTGGCACTCCGGCTATTTCGGTATACAAGGCAAACGGTACCACTCAGAGTACAGCCGGGATAACTTTATCAGTAGATTTTGATTCTGTAGTGGGGTTGAATAATGTGTTGATTGACCTTTCAGCAGATGCTTTTTACGCTGTTGGCAATGATTACCAGATTGTAATTACTACTGGAACAGTGGGAGGCACAAGCGTTGTGGGTTATGTAGTAGGCGAATTTAGTATTGAAAACCGCTTTATGAGAGGAACTGATTCAGCAGCCACAGCTTCAGCATTAACCACCCATGACGGCAAACTGGATACCGCTCAGCTCGATTTAGATACCTTAACGGGAGCAGACGGTGCCACACTGGCAACCACTCAAGGGAATTACGCCCCTAATGTAGTAGTACCGGATGCAGCAGGAGTAGCCCCAACAGCAGCGGAAATCTTCACGGCGGTATTAACAACCCAATTATCGGAAGCCTATTCAACGAAAGGATCGGCCCCCACCGCTGCTCAATTTATGTTTGAGGTTCTGGGTTTATTGAGAGAAAGAAGCGTAACAGGCACTACTGAAACAATTAATGGTATTGACGGCGCAACGGCCAAAATGACAAATACACTTGGAGATGCCACCAGTCCAACCTCAGTAACTAGAGCTACATGAGCGTAACAACCTATATAACAAGGGGGATTCATTCCTCTACAACTATTAAGGATTACATTACCCGAGGTCTGTCGATTGGCGACAGTTCTATCATATCAGATGCAGACGCAAGCAAAATTGCAAGTTATGTGTGGGAGCACGTATTAGAGGCTTCATTAGAGGCTCAGGAATTTATGAGAATAATGCTTTCTACTACGGCAGCCGGTTTAGTGTCAGGGCTTCCTGGGGAACCTCAGTTTCTAGCTCAAGATGGGAAAAAGGTTAGAGTTAGAATGATAACAGATGAGAACGGAAACAGATTAAAGGTTTTGGTATTGGACGGTAGTTAATGTACGGTTCTGGATTCTTCAGTAAATCATTCTTTGGTGGTGGATTCTTCGGACCAGCCCCGTTTACAGGTGATTCTGAACCTTGGGGGGTAGCGACAAAAGAGTCAACCTCTACGATACTAGAGAATCTACCAGACCAGACTTTAATCGATCTCAAGAAAAAACGAGCCATAATTGAGAAGATTGAGCTATTAAGAAACCCTTATTTACCTGAATTAACCACAATTGACAATCGTATCAGTGAAGGATTGATGAGGGAAAAACTAGCTGAACCAGTAGAACTGGCACCAGATATAGCTTTAATGATTGCTATTGCAGAGGCTTGCGATGACTAAAATAACTAAAGAAACGGTATTTTGTTTACATAATACTTTTTTTACGAACTCTAATAACTTATACTAAGACTATGATGAATTTTACTGGTTTTTTAAAAACTTGCAATAACCGCTTAGCGGGCTACAGGCTAACGGATGCCTATGAATCCGGCGTTAACTTGAGGTAACTCATGGCAGAAGAAGCAGCAACACCAGCAGAAGGCAAAGCACCCGAAACAGTGGTTGAGAAACCCGCTGAATCGCAACAGCCCATAGAAGAAGGGGCTAAACCTGAGGAATCAGGGCCAGAAACAAAGCCTGAAGCGAAACCGGAGGGGAAACCGGATGCAGTTATACCAGAATGGCGATTTAAACAGGAGTACAAGGCTAAGAAGGAGTTAGAAAGGGAAAATGCTGAACTTAAGGCAAAAGTCAATTCTAAACCTGCTGAATCTCAACCCCTGCAAAATGAACCAGTTTGGGAAGATTATGAAGCACAAGGGAAAACAGTAACCGATTTTAACAAGGATTATCTGGATTTCCATTATGATTCAAAAAGGGCCAAAGAGAAAGAACAGGAAACCGCTCAGACTCAACAGTCAGAATGGAATGACAGGACGATGAAAGCGACTCTAAATTACCAGACAAAATCACAGTCCGCAAGGGCAAATCATCAAGATTATGACGCGAAGATACAAGAAGCTCAATCCATTGGGATAGGCTTTGCTCCAGCTATTAATCTACTTATTGATGAAAGTGAGAATGCCGGGGAACTTAGATACCATTTATCAACCAATCATGAAGCAGCTTATAAATTAATGAGTTTGCCAATTGATAAGGCCATTCTGAAATTAGGCTCTATAGCTGGAAAACTGCCAACGGGGAAAAGTCAGCCCGTAAACATGACTAATACAGAACAACCGCCAGAACCCCTGCATGGCGGTGGGAAAGCACCAACTAAATGGCGTGAGGGTGGAACTCTTGCGGAATTTAAAGCAATGTTTCCCAGACCAAATTAATAACAGGAGCTAATAATAATGGCTACTTCTACCTATAATACCAGTGACCTGGTGAGCATGGCTGTAAAGGATTCTCTTTACTCTGACAATATGCTTATCAACACAGTAGACAAAGGCTACTCGTCTGAGTTTACACAAAAAAGTTATGTATCCGGTCAAACGGTAACTATTGAAATTGCACCTCAAGCTACTTTTACGAGTGGTCGAGTTGGTATATTGCAGGCCCGTAAACCTAAAACCGTAACAGCCACTCTGGGCCAATACAATGGAGTATTTGAAACAAGCTCTATTCAAAAGGCATATGACCAGAAAGGTGAAGCCGGGATTACGGAATACGGACGAACCATTGGAAAGGCACTTTGCCGTGAAATGGAAATCACTGGTTTTGCAACTGCTGCCCAGTATTTTGGTAATGCTGTAGGCACTGCTGGAACTGAACCCGGTTCTCTCCGAACTTGGTCAACAGCCAGAGCAAGAGTTAAATCACAGTTAAGTCATGGAATCACATATGCAGCTGCATCACCTGATGCAATGGTTGCGTTGTCAGACTCCCTCAAACACGCTACCAATCCAGGCACTGCAATTTCAAAGCAGTATGAGACTGGTGAAGTAAAACGTGCAATGGGTCTTGATTTCTATGAATCTGACTCAACCTTTCGCCATACCGCTGGAACTGTAGATAATACAACTCCTTTGGTAGATGGTACTCCCTCAAACGGTGCAACCACTCTTCACATTGATGGTACAACTAACGGTGAAATAGCAAATATTTCTACCAAGTTTACTGTCGGTGCGGTCGGGGCTGCCGATGCCGTTTATGCGGTAGACCCGCAGAGCAAGAAAAATCTGCCATATTTGTACACTTTCACTTGTACAGCAACCTCTTCTGCCTCTACTGGTTCAGGTGATGTTGATCTCACTGTCAATGCAATGTATGACTCTACTGATTCACGTCAGAACATGAGCCAACTTCCGCAAGATGGTGCTGAAATCACTTGGCAGACTGAAGATTCAGCACTGGCACAGCAGAACATCGTATATGGTCCTGATGCACTGTCACTGATAAGCGTTCCTTTGGCCTCTGATTCTTCAGGTGGCTTGAAAGAGACTTTTCAGAATTATGATGGTTGTATTATCAGAACTGCCATCCATCCCCGTGATGCAATCAATGACACTGAAACGCTCAGGGTTGATGCTTGCTGGGCATGGTTTTCCCCTCGACCTGAGCACGGTTGTGTTGTGTGGGGTGCCTAATATGCTAGGAAATCTAATAGCTGGAAAAGCATTTAAGTTTGGTGAAGCAAAAACGTGGGCAGAAACAGCCACTATTACAACTGCTGAACAAACTGTAGCTGCTCCGGGTGTCCTAGTTGGTGATATTGTGATCGTAACCAAGCCTACCCATCAGGCTGGCTTGGGCTACGTTGCCACTGCAAGAGTCGCATTGGTTGACCAACTCACGATTAAATTCACTAATCCAACGGCAGCCGGGATAACCCCAACAGCAGAAGAGGCATGGAGCGCAGTGCTCTTTCGCCCCGAATTACCACTATTAACCGATGCCACAGCATAGGAGAATAAAATGACTGAAGTAACAACTACAATCACAAAATACCAGGATACTGGTGAGACTGATGCCCCGGTCGTTATGCGAGCAGGCACCGTTTCAACTAGTCCTACATTAGGAAACGGTTATGCAACCGGAGCCGGTGGTGCGGTAACACAGATAACAGACAGAACAACTGGTGTTGAATTGAATAAGATTTGTGGCCAGATTACCACAGATAATACTTCACTTGCAGCCGAAGCATCAGCCAAATTCACTGTCACTAATTCAACGGTAGCCGAAGGTGATGTAATCGCCCTTAGTTTCCGTGATGCCGTTGCATTGAATACTGATGTTGTTGTAACAGATACAGCAGCCGGAACCTTTGAGCTTACAGTAATTAATAATAACGTAGCAGCCGGTACAGCCGAAACTGGTGCGATTGTCATTAATTTTGTAGTGATTAAAGCAGTAGCAGCTTAAAACTTTAGGGGTCAGAGATGGCCCCTATTTCACATTAAGGAGACAAAATGGGATACCCCAGTATTTTACATAAATTGGATAAGAAGGTTCATACAAAGAGATTCGTTAAAGATGAAGGCGAGATGCTTGATGCTTATGCAGCCGGATTCAAAGACAGTCCAGCAGATTTTTCCCCTGAAGCAATTGCAGAACAGAAGAAAATTGCAGCTCAGAAAAAGATAGATGATGAAATTGCAGCCAAGGCAAAAGCAAGGGCTGATAAAGCAGAGGCTCTTTTAGTAGAGCAAGAAGCTAAGGAAGCCAAAGCTGATAAAACTAAAAAATAGAGGTTTACATGAGTTATACTTTTCTGCCAGATAAGATTACTGGAACACCGCACACTACGGCGTTAAATTCGGCGGTTACTGATACTGCCGGGTCTTTGGCGTTAACAGGGTCTTTTGGATTTATTAGTGTGGGCCTTGCACCTATATATATTAGGTTTGGAATAGCTGGCACAACTGCGGTAACATCTTCAACTGGCACTAGACTGCCTCTTAATTATACAGGCCAATGGTCTTACCCTGAAGGATGCACTCATATTCATTTCGTCCGGGATGGTGCTGTTAGTAGCGTCATATCAATTCAGAGTGGCTTGAGTGGTACATGACCGGGCTAGAGTACATTCAAGGTGCTCTTGAGTTACTTGGTGTTCAAGACGCTGGTGAAGGTGTAGAACCAGAAGATAGCTCCACGGCCCTGAGATGGCTCACATCCATGTTAAACTCATGGTCTGGTGAGATAGGTGGAATATACCAAGACACTCAGGAATCATTCACTGTCACAACAGCGCAGTTGCAATATACAATTGGCCCTACTGGTGATTTTGTTACCACAAGACCGATTACTTTTATTAAAGCGGTTCTGAGGGATGTGCAGAATGTGGATCATGATTTAAGGTTAATGCCTAACAGAGAATATCAGGATTTCGCTTTGAAGTCTCCCGGTGATGCTCTGCCTTGGGCAATGGGTTATAACATGACTAACCCTGATGTGACAATCACATTTTACCCACCACCAGACACCACTTATACACTTAGGCTTACCACTGCAAAAGAACTAACTGCACCAGCTTTAAACACTGAATACGTAGTACCTCCGGGATATGATGATGCAATTCAATGGGGTTTAGCTGTTAGATTAGGCCCTGTATTTGGTAGGAGTAATATAGTTGGTAGTCCGGCTAATCCAGCAAGTATAGCAGGGATGGCAGCTGACATGTACCGTCAATTAATTATTTCTAATACAGAGCCAGAGGGAATTGGTCTTGATCCGTTGCAACCAGGAAACGCACATGTATTGAGAAGTTGGAAATATGCCCCATAAAAGGAGAAAGAATGGCAGATGTTAATTGGGGAATACAAAAGTTTCAGCAACCTAACCAGCTAAATATACAGCCTGGTATTCAGAACTATTTCCAAGGCCAAGCTAATCAAAGGGCCAATCAGCAAGCCCAACAGCAGGCCCAGCGTGCTCAGATAGAACAGGCCCAAGTAAAACAGGCCCAGCTAAAGCAAAAGACCATTAATGATTTAATGAAGCAAAGCCAGAAGATAACTCCAGAAGGGGTTACAATGGACAAGCCTAAATTTATTCAGGGATTGTATCAAGCTGGGTATGGTCAAGATGCACAGGCTTACGAATACCAACAGTACCAGCAAGACACTCAAAAGCAAAAAGACTTCATGAATAATTTTGAGATGAAGCGAGAAGCAGAGCGTTCAATGTTCAAAGACACTGAGGGTATGATGGAGGCTGTTGTTGATAAAGACCCGAAAGAAGCTGCAAAACTATTAAAACTTACTTATGCGAAATGGAAAATGGATGCTTCTGGCATAGCCGATGAGATCACTAGGGAACAATTTGACGCGATGAAGTTGTCAATGGAAGAAGATTTTGCCGGTCAAGGGCAGTTTCTAAATACAGATGCTGGTATATTGTTTGGAGACAAAAGAAGTGGTACTACAAGAACATTAATTAACCCTGAAACTAATAAACCTTATATGCCATCCTTTGCCCCTAAAGCAGGGAAGGTTATTGAAACCGCTGGCGGACAAACTCTTGTAGAGCCTGTTGGAGGTAAGCCTATCTCTCAATATGGGCCAAAACCAGCCACTACCATAGCACAAGCAAAATTAGACCTAGATGAAGAAAGGTCTGGTAGAGAATTTGAAAAACCCAACCTGACTATTGGAGAGGAGGCTATTGATAGAGAATTTGGGAAAGACTACGCAAAATTTGTAACTGGTGGATTTGCCGATGCCGTGAAGGGCGTAGACCAAATGAATGGCGCTGTCTCAGAGTTAAAGGCCGGTAAGCATAATTATACCGGCCCAGTTCTTAGCAAAAATCCGAAATGGGGCAGGGAAATGACTCACCAACCATCTGTTGATTTACAGGAAAGGGTTGAGGATCTAGTTCAGCGAAACTTGCGGGTAATATTAGGCGCACAATTCACAGAAGAGGAAGGGAAAAGACTGATTGCTAGGGCTTATAACATAAGTTTGGATGAAAAAATCAACGCAAAAAGGCTTGAAAGGCTAGCTAAACAGATGAATGATGCGTTGCAAGCTAAAAAACAGGCTGCTGATTATTTTAATAAAAATGGCACGCTCAAAGGATTTCCTATGCCTTTGATAACAAGTCAGTCACAATTTAATTTAAGCGGTTCCCAACCTATTACAAAAAAGCCTATTGGTACTAAGAGCACTAAGAAAAGACGCAAGGCCACTGCGGAGGATTTCTAGTGCCTAAGATATACTACACTAAAGATAAAAACGGTGAAGAGGTAGAGGTTGACTCTATCCTTGCAAAACAGCTTGTGGATAGTGGGAAAAGACAGCCTAGTGATTTTACAATTGAAGATTTACCATACACTAATCAACAGCCAGTCACCCAGCAACCTATGGGACAACAATCCGCTATGCAATTCGGCAAAGAGAATATAGTTGACCCATTACTAAAGGGTGCTTCCGCTGTTGGTGGGTTTGTTGATAAATTTGCAGGTGCCCCAAGTAGAGTTTTTGTAAATGAGATTATAAACAGCCCCACACAGGGCCAGCTAACAGATTTCCCGATAGTTAAGGGAGCACTCAAGGCAGGCAGACAGTTATTTAGAGACCCTTCACAAGCCCCTACTGGTAAGCAGATAATGACTGAAGCTGGGGTGTCTGATACTCCACTTAGCGAGAAATTCCCTAAAGGATTCTCTGAAACAGGGGAAGGGGCCACTACTTTCAAAAAAGGCGGTTTCTTTGATGTATCCCCGGCTGGTGTCGCTGGTCTGGGTGTTGATGTGGTTGCTGATGCTTCAAATGTAGTCCCTATTGGGCAGATGGCTAAATTAGCTGGAAAGGGTGCCGGGAAAGTTGCAGGCCAAACTGTTAAAACCGCCGGTAAAGCTACTGATTACGCAACCGGGACCAACATAGCCCAAAAGGTAGGGGCCGGTGGTAAGGAATTTGGAAAGACAATAGCAACAGGGCTAAAACAAAGATTCTCAGGGAAGCTATCAGAAGACCTACCCAAATATTTAGATGTTGGAAAGAAAAACAAGATAGACACTAACCTTTATCCGAAATCTGTCAAACATGGCAAAGAATCGTCTATCTCAATGAATGAGAAGAATATAGGTGAAGGGCCAGAGGGTGAGTTAATCCGAAGAGATAACAAGGAGCTTCACAAGCAAATAAATGGGGCTTTGGCCGAAGATGTGAATAGAATGTCAGGCGGACAGATATATGATGTTGAAACCGCTGGAAAGGAACTGAGGGAAGGTTACAACGCTGGATTGAAACAGGCTTTTGATGAATTAGATGTGACCTACAATTCAATAATCAAAGACAATCCACGCCAGCTTATTGAAGACAAAGCTTTTGTTAAACTTGAATCTAGGCTAAACGGTATTGAAAAACGCATGAAAGGGCAACTTGCAAGAGGCTCTAATGAATCTAAAAGTGCAGCCAAGCAGGTATTAGACCAGATTTCAGCTATAAGGCGGAATAATGGGTCATATAAACAAACTGTTGACCAGTTGCAACAGGTAGGCCGGGAGAACTTTTCCTCTGTGCAGAAATTCCAAACCCCTCCAGATGTTCAGGAAATGCGGAATATTTACGGGGCTCTGAAAGATGCTTTAGTTGAGACCGCTGATTGGATAGACCCGAATGTAGGTAAACAGCTAAGAACTAATAACAAAATAATGACTGAGATTTTTGGGGACAAGTCTGTATTAGCCGGAGTAATGGGCAACACAAAATCAGGCAATGAAACCTTATTTAAACAGCTTATTGCAAATGGTGACTCAAAGAAAATCCAATCATTAAAGAAATTTCTAACAAAAGACCAATGGGATGGGGTTAAAGGATCTTACCTATCTTCAATGATGGCTGAGACTAGGGCGGGGGGAATTAAAGACGGAACTCTGTTTTCTACGCTAACAGACCCTTACAAGTCAGCTAAATTTGATGTCATGTTTAATCCGAATGAATTAGACAATTTCATGGATTTACTCCGTTTAAAGGATCAAGTGGGTGCGCCATTATTAAGCAAGTCTGCAACAGGGTCATCAAATATGTTCCTTAATTTCAGAAATGATTTGTCAAGGGCTACTGATGCGGGTATTGCTAAATCAATCACAACTAAAAAACCGATTACCCAGTCCCCTTTGGTTAAGAGAATTGCGAAGAAAGCAAGGAGACCGGCTTTAAAAGGAGCACAGGTTTACTCAGTTCAGGAGCGTAACTAATGGTTGAGGTCCCATTCATAGGCCCTTCATACACATTGGACGCTCTGGATGTATCAGCGCAATCATGTGTCAATATGTATGTAGAAATATATCGTGATGGAAACACAAAGGTTCCTGCATCACTAAGGTCTACTGCTGGATTATCGCTATTTGCTACTCAGGTCGGTGATTGGAACATGAGGTGTTTGTATCTGTCATCTGACGGGACTTTCTTTGGAGTACGAGGGGATCAGGTCAGTACATTTAGTACGGCCGGAGTGGAAGCGGATAGGTTTGATTTAGATACTGGGTCGATTTCAACAGAGCAAGGAATAGTCAGGGCAGCGGATAGTTTAAACTCTGCTGAGACAACCACTAATGTTTTGTTTGTAGATGGAACGGCTAACGCTTATTCATATGATGTTACAACATTTACAGCTACTAAGGTAACTGATTCAGCTTTCCCCGGTGGGGCGTTTGTAGCTCAGATTGGTGGGTATTTTATAGTAAATAAACCCGGTACACTGAAAGCATATTTTTCAACTATCAATGATCCAACTACATGGAATACACTAAGCACAATTACCAAAGAATCCACAACAGATCACATTACTGCGTTAATTGCGCATGATGGTAGATTGTGGATGTTTGGTACTCAATCGCATGAGGTGGCAGGCCCTACAGGGGACAGTAATAACCCGTTTTTAAAGATACAAGGCACTGAGTCAGATATTGGGATAGAGTCCCCTGATTCGCTCGCTGGTGATGGTGACAGCTTATACTGGCTAGGTTCCGATAGTCAGGGGTTTGGGAAGATTTACCAGTCTCTGGGTTTTGATTCCCAGCCCATAAGCACCGTACCAATCGAAAGGGAGATTCATACTTATTCAGTTACAAACGATGCCGAGGGATTTTGTTATCAGCAAGACGGACATAATTATTATCAGCTTACTTTTCCAACCGAAAATAAAACATGGTGCTATGATTCAACTACTAGAATGTGGCATGAGAAATCCTACTGGAATAAATCAACTTCAACCGCTGAAAGGCACAGAGCAAGAGTGTCAGCTTTCTTTAATGGGAAGAATTACATAGGTGATTGGAAGTCAACAGGACAAATTTACAGTTTTGAACAAGATGTTTACACTGATAATGGCGATATAATTAAAAGGCGAAGAACAGGCCCAACTCACTGGAACAACCTAAACAGACTATTCTATTCTAAAGTAGAATTTGATTTAGAGGGTGGTGTAGGGCTCACATCAGGGCAAGGCAGTATTCCAAAAGCGAGATTTTCCTATTCAAATGACGGTGGTAATAATTACGGTAATGTAAGGCTTATTTCCCTTGGTAGAATTGGTGATTACAAGAAAAGAACTAAGAAGGAAAGGTTAGGCCGTTCTAGGAAAAGAGTATGGAAGATTGAATATACAGAGCCAACTAAATTCACCATTTTAAGCATGTTTGCTGATATTGGGCAGGGGTCTAGCTAATGGCTTTAAGTAATAAACTATCATCCCCTCCACTGCATAACGTCCATACAGAACTTGGAAAAGTTAAAACCGTAGAGCCGGGTAAACCTACTATTCCCTGGAATATGTGGTATCAGGATATTTACAACCGAGTCCCTGTAGTTGCTCCGGGTGGGTCTCTGGATGCTTCAAAGGATGTACAGACAGATTCAAGTGGGTTTCTAACTTCAATCACAAATACAGGTACGGTTTCAAATGTGATGAGTGATAGCCCAACTATTACAACTCAGTTCACATCCACAGGCACTAATATATTATCGGGTTTAACCTATCCTACAGTAGACGGTACAGCAGGGCAGGCAATTGTAACGGATGGGGCCAATACACTATCATGGGCCAAAAACCTGTTTGATGTGGAAGCCGGAATTACAGCAGGTACCACTCAAACACAGGCCGGTGGTTATGCACTTACTAAGTCTTTCAATGAAGTGGCTATATGCGCAACAGACGGGAACGCTGTTACCATGCCGAGTGCAAGTGTAGCGGAATACATTATAATTACAAATAATGGAGATGCTAATTTACAAATATTTCCCTTTCTAGGTGATAATTTTGAAGGTGTGGCTACTGATGCAAGTATAACTTTACCACCAAACACAGGCGGGGGTACTGGGGCTAATTCAATATTTTGGGCTCAAGACGGTACTGTCTGGCAACAAATGAATAGTATTCCAACGGGTTACGGTTCAAACACTGGATCGGGCGGGGGTACTAGGCATGGGTTAGCAATGTTTAAAGCTGTTACATCAACCCAAACATCCAACACACTAATGACATTGGACCAAGGGGCACATGGAATAGGGGATTTGTATTTTGATGAACAATCAACACAGGTGGATTTACACCTTCTTTCGACTGGTTCAAGTGGGGCGAAACTAACTGTTGATTCAAACAGTGCTAATGCTAATGCAGATGCTGAACTTACCTTAGAAAGCACAGCAGGCGATCCTCAGATAAGGTTTCAAACAGCAAGTGGTGGGTCAGGAACATGGTTTCTTTTTGGTAGGGATAACTCTACAACAGGCGACCCTTTAAAACTTTCATATGGTAACAGTATAGGTGACACTAATATATTTAGAGCTAAAACAGACGGGAACTTTTCATTTGAAGTAAGTGGCAAAGGCATTGAATGTTATGGACTTGGCACTGCTGATAGTGCAGCAGTAGGACAACCTACAGAGAATTTACATTTATATGACGATGGTACAAACTCTGTTTTGGATGGTGGCCTAGCTTCCGGTGTGGGCGCTGTAGCCCACAGCCTAAAGATACAAACCCAAAGCACAGACGCTATTGAGATAGACACTTCTCAAGATGTAACAGTACCAAACCTCGCAGGAGCCGGAACAGAGATAGTAACAGCAGACTCAGCCGGTAAACTGGGGATAGTCACTAATCAAGTTTCTATCCCCATGAGTTTTGAAAGTTATGATGCAGAACCAGCAAGGGGAAGTGAATCAAATATTCATGGTGCTTTGCTTTCTTTGGCAACTGGACAGGCTTTGAACTCAGTACCCACAGACTTAGTAGTAACTAAGGGTATTGGTAAACTGGTTATCGTGATTAATGCAGGTTCAGACTTTTCAGGAAGCATTACAGTAACAGGAACAAGCGTAAACAGAAATACAGGAGCAACCACAGGGGCCGACACAGACACAATTACAGTAGACGCTCTAACAACCGATACCTCAACTACTGATTCAAACGGTAATATGTTACATGCTTTTTCAGGTGCTTATATTACATCGAAATGGTTTACTGGTACGGTTACGCTTTCAACAGCAGATTTAACCCTGACAGATGTTGATGTTTGGCATTGTAGTTTCGAGCAGTTTAATGATATTGGGGCGCTTACTTTAGACACTTTTGATGTGAATTTACTCACTACTAATGCTAACGCAGAATTTGACGCTTACCTGTATTGTTTGGAGGTAACGGGAACTGATAAATGCTCTATTACCAGATGTTCCAGTTTGAACGTAGGTGCAGACGGTGAGACCGCAATAGCTAATAAATACTGGCGTTTAAGACGGGGAACAATTGCAAAGGCTTTAGACACAAGTACGGATGGGGTATGGGTTGATATACACTACTCAAACAGCCCTTCTTATATAGAAGATATGACAATGAAAGTATGGGCAACCAGACTTCAAGCAGTAGGATAGGAGATATATTATGGCATCATGGGATTGGAAAGATACACTAGGGGCCATAGGTGGCCCAACTGTTAGCGGTGCTTTAGGCATTGACCAGGCTATCACAGGCGGTCAAGGGGCAAATTACCTTGATAACGCAACTGGAAATGTGGCAAGCAATACCCTTGGCGCTATTGGTGGTGGTGTAGGTGATTACTTCATGGGGCCAACTAATGCAGCGGAAGCACAGGAACAAGCTGCAAGAGATGCCGTGGGATATGTAGGCGAAGGTTACAGCCAAGGTTTAGGAACTATGGGCGGTCTCGCTGATGCAGGAATGCAGGATTATCAAACCTACAGAAATCAGGTTCAAGGTGGTCAGTACCAAACCAATCCAAGGTCGTTTGAAACAGGTGGATACAACGCCCCTAATAGAGGTCAGACACCCGGTTTTAATCCTTACCAGCAAGGGCAGGCACCCGGCTTCCAACAATACAACAGAGGTCAAGACCCATCTTTCCAGAGGGCCGATGCAGGTAACTTTAATTTTGACTATCAACAGAGCCCCGGCTTTCAACAGCAATTAGACCAGACCCTTGGTGCCATACAGGGTAGCCACTCTGGACAAGGTTCAAGATTCTCAGGAGGTGCGACAAAGGATGCTATCGATTATGCCTCTGGGGCGGTATCTAGAGATTACGCTCAAGATTATAATCGCCAGCGTGGCGCTTTTGAGCAAGACAGAGGATTTGGAGAACGTCAAGCCGGACAGCAAAACCAGTTCAATCAGGGAAATTATCAATTCGGTCAGGGAATGGATGCTAACCAAATGGCACAGCAAAATCAATTCAGCCAGAACCAATATCAGTTCGGGACGAATGTAGGTGTCGGTCAATCAGACCAAGCAAACGCCTATGGTAATCAAAACTTCTGGCAAGGTGCAGGGATGGATCAAGCTAATTCACAGTTTGGGTTTAATGCTGACTTAGCTGCCAATAACCAGAATTATGGAATGTACAATCAACAGAACCAACAGCAGGCCAATATGATGGCAGGTCTCGCAGGTTATGGCCCACAAGCACAGCAGAATTACGCTAATATGCAGATAGGTCAAGGTGAAGCACTTGGAAACGCTGCTTTAGGTCTTGGGAATGCTCAAGCCAATAGTGCAATGGCAATGCAGAATACAGTCAATCCTATTTTGAATACCGCTGCCCAATTTGGGGGAGCATATTTAGGCGCAGGATAAAGGAGTAAAAATGGCATCAAATCTAACAGCAACACGCTTTCAGTCTTTTCTGGCAGATGGTACAACACCAAATGCTTCTGGGAAAGTTTATGTGTATGAAAATACAACGGTGGTTGAAACCAATTCATATACAGACCGGGCAGCAGGCACTCCAAACCTAAATCCCGTTATTTGTGACAGTGGTGGTTATTGTGCCATTTGGCTTCCAGAAGGGGCTCAATACACTATTGCAGAAGAAACTAGCGCAGATGTGCCAATTCGGAGTACAGACGGTATTTCAGTAACAGACCTTGAGAACTGGGTTGTATCTGGCTCAAATATAAGCTTCAGTGCTGGTAATGTAGGAATAGGTGGGGTAGCTGGTTCAGAGACTTTGAAAGTAACTGGGACTTTCGCAGTTACTTCTACTGCTGCAATAACTGGTAATGTAACTCTGGATAGAGCGTTGACAGTAAATGAATCCGGCTCTGATTTTGACTTGAGAGCAGAAGGGCTTACAGCCACAAATTTATTCGTAGTTAACGCCGGGGCCGATCAGGTTAATATAGGAACCACTACAGAAGGGGCTTTAGCTCAGTTTTCATCTGGTCTAATTTCCTTAAAACAACTTACTCAAGTAACGGGTGGGTTACAGGTTCTTAGTGGTGATTTGAATATCTCTGCTGCTGGGGCTGCTCTTGCTATAAATACTGGGGTTGCTACTGATTACGCAGGTACAGCTGTATTATCTGGTGGGACTATAACAGTGAGTCATACCGGGATTACTGCCACTGATTTGATAATTTGCTCAAGGTCTACCACTGGAGGCACTGAGGGGCATTTATCTTATACAATATCAGCATCGACTAGCTTTACAATAAACAGTTCAAGCGGAAGCGATACAAGCACAATAGCGTACTTAATCGTCAAACAATTATAGGAGAAAAATGGAAACTGAGGCAACATTTACAGACAGTGATTTCAAACAATTCAGTGAATTAAACCCACTAGCATGGTTTCAACTGTGCAATATCAGATTAACCCGAATTATCGGGGAAATGCAGATTATAAAAAGCAATATGGAAAAGCACGCGATAGAGCAAGACGCTCATATATCCGATTTAGAGCAGATAATAGAGGATTCTAAAAAAGAGTTACCTGAGACTCCGGCATAACAGCCCTCGAAACTCTGACTGTCATTCCGTTCTCTATCCTGGAACCACATTCCTCAAGTACACCGTTTTGGTGTAATTCTGTAATTCTAGGCTGGCAGAAATTTAGATTGTCAGAACCGGGTTTTAATGAGCGCAGTACCTCCCTGTCAGTTAATTGCTTCCGTCCAAAGTAGAAGTGTTCAAATATCATTTGTGATCTGGATTTCTTCTTACCGGAATTAATCATACTCTTGTAAGCCTCAAGTGAATTAGGGTGCATTTCTAACCTCCTTTGGTGCTTTTTGTAGTGGTTGCCAGTGGGTCACGTTCTCGCAACTATCCCAACCCCCATTGGTTATTATCTGCCATTCCCCGTCAATTAAAATACCACAATCGACAAGCCCATTATCACAAAGCAACACTTTTACATTTTCTTTAGGGAGCACATCGTCAACCGAAAGCCACCTTTTATATAAGAGTTTCCATAGTTTATTTTCCCTCACGGCTTTTTTGTACTTTTCCATTTGTACCTGATAAAGTACCCAAGTAACTGGGTTTAGCTGTGTACCTAGCTCTGTGTAGTCGTGACCGGCGTTGCAGTCTTTGAGTAGTGCGTCATGTTCAAATGCTCTTGATTTCCACCATTCAGAATCTTCACAGCCACATTTTTCAATAGTCTCTGGTTGTTTCATTTATGCCCCTTTTTAGTCATCTAATCCTATGATCGGCCTGTTAATAAACTCGTTAAACTCATCCATGCAATCTATTTTTCTGATTAGCACAGCACTTTTACACCAAGTACATTTGAAAGCGTAATAAGCCACTTTCTCTACACTCAAATCCCGCATGAAATGGCAGTCCTCATAACAATTTGGGCACATTACAACGCTGTTATCCAACTGGCAAAGCCTCCCAATATCTTTTGTCTAAGTCTTGCTCAGATTCATCACCAAACCTATTCACAATAATAAGCCTTAGGTGCCAGTAGTAATATTCAAAGTCAGCATATGCAAAACCAAGCTGATCCCACTTCACATCATCAATATAATTGGTGTTTTCAATTTCAAATATTATGCACTCTTTTTTTTCAATATTCCATAGGTAGGCATCAGGAATAAAATCAATTCTTATTTCCTCAAAACCCTCTTCTTTATCGGCCATTTCCTCTATAATCATATTCATGACTTTTTTGAATTTATAGCGCATTATTGAAGGGTATCTTTTCTTAATTTTTTGAAAGACTTCTATTTCATTCTGACTCATTTAATATCCCCCACAGCCTTTAAATAATCCAGGTATAACAAACAGCCCTCAACCCTCTCCAGTGCTTTTTGCCTTGGGGTCAGCTTGCGCCATCTTGCTAGTTCAGCTTTTTTTCTTGTATCACTCTGCATTTTCAGCCTCCAGTTGCTTGATTAATAGTTTGGCCTATGCTTCTGCCATTTCAGCAAGGTTTACAAGTCCCTGCCTTAGTGGGTGATAATTTTCTTTCAGAAACCATGAATTAGAAAGTAGACCCTCCAGCGCCCTCCCCGAGAACTCATAAAGCCAGTTCCTAGCCCCTCCATCTGTCAGGCCCTTCTGGTATGCTTCATCATAAACGGTGGATGATTCCTTTACCGCTTCTTTCATTTGGTCATAAAGAGATTTCTTAACCCATTGCTCCCCGTCGTGATCTATTGTTTCTGTTACTTGTGTCATAAGTTCCCTCCAGGTCGTATTGTGAGTTTGTACATAAGGGTTACTTGTTCGTTTAATAAGTCTGGTTCTAGCATTTTTCCTCCTTTCCTTCGAGAGTTTCTAACATTTTAACATTTTGCTCAAACATGTTAAAATCACTTTGAGACCCCATAATTATCTCCCCCCAGTTATTCATTAGATTCATCATTTTATCATAGACAAATCTCGGTATTATATTGAAGGTTTCTGACCTAGCCTTTCCTATAGGGTTTTCCATCTTGATTGTAATTTTGACAGCATATGCCCTTTCTATGGTTTCTTTCCGTTTATAATCATCTATTATTTCCTTGTCTGTTTTCATTTTTTCTCCTTTAGTAATGTTCTCTTAAAGTATCCAAAACTTTCGATTGTTGTTCTGAAGTAAAATCAGCCCCTCTCTTGCAAATGCGCTCTATGTCATTGTACATACTGACGTTGCCAACTATTCTTTGTGCGGTTTTCCCTATAATCCAAAAAATACCGACCCATATAATGGCGTATACTGTCATCTGGAAGTAAGGCCAAAAAAAGTGGATTAAGGCCAGACTGTAAGCCCCTTCCCCCGCTTTACCAACCATTTCAAGTATCATTTTTAATTGCTCTATGTTCATTTTTTCTCCTTTAAAGCCTACCGGGTGCAAGGAACAAACTTGCGGGCGTGATTACCCTACCCGGTAGACTATTTGTTATTCTCTTATTTTGGCTAATATTTCAGAAATCTTGTATGAATCCTGAATCTTGAAAGACTCAAGGAATCCTTCTATGGTTTCTTTCGCTCTCTTTTTCGCTTTTTCTTGGAGAATTGGAAAACTTTCAAGGCAGTCCCCCCATCGACCTAGAATATAATCGCCCGTTCCGATACGCCAATTATACTGACAAGCTATGACAACAGGGTCGGGCTCTTTTCTTTCTGGTGACATGATATGTATAGTTCTGTCTGTTATGTTTAACGATTTAAAGTGACTTGCTAATTGAAGTATCCTTATGGGTATCACCTCTTCCTCAAAATTTTCTAATGGGGTTACTTTAGGGAATAGCGTGGTATAAGTGAATACTTCGTCATCATTCATTTTTCTATATGGGCAAATATCTTTAGATTCGGAAGTAAGATTTTTCTGCCCTTTTAATCCTAAATCATCAACAAACTTTTCATATTCGGTTTTATTTTCTATCGCCATTTCGGCAACTTCTGTGTTTTCAAATGTTTCTATTTCCATTTTGTTCCTTTGGTTATTTGTTTCTACGCAACCAATCGTCAGGGCTTTCTAAATAAGTCTCCCATTCAACGGCTATATATTTAAGTGATTTGTCTATAAGTTCTGAAAATTCTGTTGTATTCATTTTACTTGTAGGCTGGACTATCCAATCCTCTAATTCAGGGATGTATTTTAAAGCACATTTGGCTTTTAGAAACTCCTTTGCAAAACTGGCTGAAACTTTCTTTTTCATCCGTTCTTGAAGAATTAAGGCAAATGAAGGGGCTAAATATCCATGAAAATACCTGTTTTGTGGGCTTGTCCGTTTATTCTTGAACTTCTCAATTTCATAAAACCCATCAGCGACAGGCTCTATGATTTTATTGTTTAGTACCTGGATTTTCATTCGCCATGTGCCAGAAAAAGGGTGTCAAGTATCTTTTTGTTTTCTGGTGTATCAAGTAGTTTATTCTGGTTAAGCTGTGTTTCTAGTGTTTTGACTGTTTCAAGGTCAGCACATCTTGAGGCTATCCCTGACCATTCTTTCTGTAGATCCTCTGGGGATTGATTAGCGTTTACTGGTGGGGTTCCGTGGACTCTCATTCTATGGGTCTCAAAAAGCATCTTCCAAGTTTCTATCTTATCACCTCGCTTTCCAGACAACCAACCCCAAGCACCCTTGGTGTGTTTCTTTTGGAATGCTTTGGCATAATTAGTGTATTCTTCTGGAGTTCTGAGTTCTAGCAATTCACCATTTACAGAAGCCCGAGAGGGTAGTTTGGGGCCGTTTACAGGGGGTTTCATTGTATCCGCATCTTTGGTGTCATCAATACAGAAAAGACCATTAAGGGCATATTTACGGGCATAGGAGCTTGCTGTGCCTGTTATCTGACTTTCATCCATTCCTTTTCTGGAAAGCGGTTCCCTGGCAAAGGCTGAGACTGATACATTCCCATCTTGCCCGAAGTTTTTACCATCCTGATTGTAAAGTTTTGCAGTGGCTTTTATGTAGTAACGGTCTCCAATCAAAACTATTTCATCAGTAATCGTTAATGAACACTCTTGTTCAGCTAATAGCGGTTTGACAGCGTTTAGAATATCCTCACAGCTACGGTATTTATACTTACCAAAGGCATTGGTCTGGCCTTTCGGCGCCTTTAAGGCGCTTTGTATTAGTTGTAATTCTTTCATTTTACCCCCATAAATTCATTAACGGTTAAAGGTTTTTTAGGCAGGTTTCTCATAATATCCTTATTCAACTCAACCCCGTAGAATTTCCGTAGCTTTTCCCGGTAGATGTTTAATGTTCTGTCATCGCTCATTTGTTTAGCTCCTTATCTAGGGTTTTAGCTAGCGCTTCAATCATGGGTTCTGAATTGCCTTTTGCGTGAAATAATTGGTGGGGTGAATCATCACCGTCTGAACATGGATACCCAAGTGTTTCACGCAATGGACAGTCAGAACACCAATAATTATTACATAATGAACAACTTGAAGATCCAAATCTAAAGAACTCAGCGCAGGATTCATTCCCTTTCACATCCATATCTAAATCAATTTCACAATTGTGTTTTCCCAGATTCTCAGGTGTTAATCCTATCCACTTCATTAGTGAATGCTCTATCCTCTGTGCTTTCGTTTTGAGTTCTGGACTGTCTGCTGGTATCCGGTAAAACTCTGATTTCCATGTTTCTAAGCTCATTTGGCATCCTCCAGTATCTTGCTTATAGCCTCTAAAACACCTTTCACACTGGACTCCTGACAGCCCCAATCACCTTTGTCAAAGGCTTCTTGTAGGGTGGGGTGCATGGTGGGGGTTGGTTTTTTCTTTAGACGGTTGTATTCCGATTCTGATATTTCAACGGCCCAACTCGCTAGAATGTAGTCGCCATTAGAAACAAAAACCGGACCAGCATAAGAAGTACTATCAAAATTTTCAAAAACAAAACTCTCTCCGGAAGCCCCTTGTTTGCCACCTATGCCCTCTTTCTCACACATTTCCTCTGTCACATCTTTAATAAATACTCCATATCTCATAACTCTATCCTCTCATTGTTAAGTATTCTGTCAATTGCTTCTAAATTTCCATTCTGTGAGTCCCTGTAAGCACTCCAAGCCTGTACTCTTTTAGCCTCTTGCTCTATCCATCTCTGTTTCTTGATGGCTGTAAGCACCTTCAGATAGACTATGAAAGCAAGGGCAAAGGCTGGTAATAAGATAAGCTCCATTATAACCCCGCCTTTTTCAGATAAGCATCACAAGCGTCCCCTATACGCTTTCTGCCTGGTTCCTCACCCCGCATTAGATTCTGCAAGGTGGTAGGTGAAATCCCTATTTTAACAGCTAGAGCTACTATAGAGCCCTCTTTGTCAATGCCCTTCTTTAATCGTTTTCCTAGTTTCATTTTTATCTCCTTCTTCGTGTGTATTCGGAACTCAACTGATAACCGTCTGAATCGAAATTATCTCCAGTCTCTGCAAAAATGGCCTGAATTAGCAAATCCATCATAAAATCTTTCATCTGCCATTTCTGTGCCCACTGGTCAAAATCAACGTCTATCTCTTTGCCTTTGTCATTTGTAAAAGCAATTTTCCAGATACGGGTCTCACCGCAACCTGATTCAGTTTCCCATGATACAGGGATTGTTTTGATTACTTCTTCGTCTTGGTTGCTGATTTCGATTGTTGTGTCCATTTGTTCCTCAGTGTTATTATGACTTCAATATAACACCAACTTGGTATACTTGTCAAGCTCTATCTTCAAATAATTGAAATAAATCTTTTTTTTATTTTTCACTTGCATTTATCTATGGAATGGGTTTATATTAGAATCATCTGATAAACTCAGATTCCCCGGCGGTTCGTCTCACGTACTAAAGGGGAGTCATTTATCAGTAGAGTGAGTTTGTCAGAATCCACTCGAAATCATAGCAGTAAGCATCCGGTGAAGAGCCTAACGGTATCTCTATGGGAAAGGTGCAAGTATATTATAGTGGTGTAAATCAACGGGCAGACGGCATTGGGCGAAACGGTTAAAGAGTCTCAAAGTACACGAGATGTTCATTGGAGTAGTTTTGGCAGTGAGATACAGGTTCGAGTCCTGTCACCGCTTATATTTTATGGTCTGGTTAAGCTGATGGTTTAGCTCCTTTTAATCGAGGGTAATTGTAGTATCGACTGCTTAAACAACAGTTTTACACTCAAGGGTTCGATTCCCTGCCATTCCCCAATAATATATATGGGCCTGCCACAGGTTCCCGGATACCAGGATTCGGGAGAGGTGGTTAACAAGTACAGCTAAACGACTCAGCGGAGTACGGTTATTTCTCCCAGTGTTAAGTCTTTTCAAGATTTGGCACTGGGAGAACTGCGTTTGCACACAATCTAACAGAGTAGAGGAATTATGGTTATATACAATAAAGAATTATCAAAAAAACATAAAGCGGTTAAAGACAGAATAAGAGTAAAGAACAAGGATTCAATCTATATACCCTACCCTACAGAACATTCTGAGACTGAGGTGGTACATTATATATTAAATGAATTGCACGAATTAGAAATAGATGCTCGCGCAGAAGTAAGCTCAAAGGATGGTACAAGTAGATTTGATATTGTGATATTTAAGAATAAAGTTGCTCAAAGAATAATAGAAGTCAAAAAAAGGAATGGCACTCTTACAGAAACACAGCGTAAAAAATATGAAAAATACCAGATACCAGTAGACCATGTAAGAGGTGTGAAAGGGGCCGACAAGTACCTTAAAACAGCCTTTGAAGTGATTTTATCACAACCTATTGAACTAGAGAAGAGACCAAGCAGAAGAAAAATCACAGAAGAATTTCAACCTTGTAGAAAATGTGAAACCCCAGTAATTAGAATTTTCCCACAGAGAACCGAGAAACCGGGCCAAAAATACAGATTCCAGTCTTATTTAAAATGCCCATCTTGTGAAACCATGTACATGAATGAAAAAGATAAAATTTACCTATGACTGGGAGAGGTACGATCACACACAATCTAGCAGAGTAGAACAAACATATAACAAACAATAAGGAGTAACAAAATGATTAATGATGAAATGTACCCAGACTTGCCAGAACAGGCAAAAAAAGAATATCAGGAGTTAATCGATAATGCAAAGGACAAAATAAAGGAAGTGGCTGAAAAAGCGATAAGTGACCTTTATTGTGATGTTGGAACTCATATTGAAACCGACTCTTGGACAAATTTCAGAAATACCCTAATAAATGGAATTAAAGGTTATCCGAGCTATTTAAAGCATGACTTCAAGAAAATCAGAGAAGAGATATTCAAAGAGAATCGAGAAGAAATTATCAAGGACTTAAACCAGGATTTAGTGGATGAGGTTGAATCTTTAAAGGCTCAATTAATACGTGCATACGATAGGGTCTATTGATGACTAAAAAGAAAAAACTCAGCGAGGGAGACGGTTGCCGGAAATGTGGTCACCCTGTCACATACAGAACCCCTTTAAGGAGACCCAAGAAGGGCCAGAAGTACTATTTCAAAAAGTACCTGTACTGTATCTCTTGTGGGACAATGTACATGATAGAATCAGAGAAAGTATTAACCAACACTAAAGGAGAACACGATGGAACCTGACTATAAATTAATAACAGAAACTTTTATTAGATGGATAAATGAAGGAGCTACTCTTTCGCCACAGGAAAATGGCAGTGTCACTATTAAAGATGGTGTTCTTAAGGGACTTCATGTTTATGGTGCCAAGGCCGGGTTTAAATTTAAAACCAACCAGTAACCAAGGAGAAGTATGGAAACTGATAGAGAAGTCGCTGAAATCCTCTGGTGTTTGCTTGACGATATTGACACAGCGGGAGATATATTTAAGCCAGAACTAAATGCCTATTTCAAGTATGTGGCGAAAAAACACGCTGAGCGGTTCAAATATATTTCAAGTGATGGATATAAATTAATTTGGCCGACAAAGGAGTAGAGACAGATGAAAACCGCTCTATTCCTAACAGCCCTGTACATTTTGGGAGATTATAATTTCTGCTGGCTGTACTACCCCGACCAGGAGCGGTGGCACCCTGAGCCAGTTGATATTAAATACTGCTTGGAAAAGAAATAGCTTGACAAACTCCAGTATATACCTATAATTAAGTATACACTAACCAAAGGAACAAAATGAAAATTATTGAGGCAATGAAAAAAATCAAATACCTGAGAAAAAAGGTGGATGACCTTACAGGGAAAATACAGCAAAACGCTGCTGATTATGACCATGAAAAACCCCCATACGGAACCCCAGAGGAACAGAAAGAACAGGTCAAAATGTGGATTCAAAGCGCAGAAGATGTGATCAAGGAAATATTAAGTCTAAGGGTAGCAATTCAAGCAACCAACATTTCCACAGACTGCTCTATTGAACTAGGTGGCAAGCAGGTCACAAAAACAATTGCTGAATGGATTCACCGCAGACGGGATTTAGCAGACCTTAATAAGGCCGTATGGAACGCTCTGGGAACTTCTGGCAGAAATCAAAAGCATATTGCCTTTAAGAACATGGAAGGTGATGAACAGGTAGCTGCTTTAAGATTCCATTACGACCCAGCACAAAGGGACAAAATGAAAGACGTTTATGCAGAAGAACCTAGTCTAATTGATGGGGCTCTCGAAGTTAAAAACGCAGTAACAGATTTAGTTTAAATGAATTTCCTACAAACAGAGATAAAAATTGATAAAAACAGAATGCGGTACGGCATTAAGTACAACGATAACCAGCTGAATGAAAATTTAGCAATTGCTTCTGGTGCAATGGTAATACATCTCGTTAGAGAACGTGGGTTCGAATCCCTCTCTGCCTGTCATGGACAGATAGCCAAGTGGATTAAGGCGTGTATTGACAACAATCTAAAGGCTCAAGTTTCAAGGCTTCAGTACGCAAGTCTCAAACTCATAAAGCCCGCAAGCATCACAGTATCAAGGCTAATCTTGGAGATTCCGAGAACGTCCTTAGACAAGTTAGTTTTTCTGTTATCATTCAAATCTTCTAAGGCTTCCTGTTTGGGAGGATTTATTTAAAAAAAGGAAAATATGCGAAAAAAACTATTAACAATTAAAGTCCATGAGGCCGAAAAGAAAGCCCTGAAAATTGAGGCTGATAAAAGAAATACCAAAGTAGGTACAATGCTTTTAAAACCCTTTCGGAAAATACTCGACAAAGCCAACAAACAACCTTTGAGGTAAAGTGATGGACCAATACGCAGAAATCGAGAAACTCAGGTGCGAACATGGTAGCCTGGGATGTTATGAGTGTCTCCGCAAAGAAAACGAGAGGCTGAAATCCGGCATTTTGAAAATGAGTTCCCAGTGTGACGAAAACATTTACACATTAAAGGAAAATTTCAAAAACCGACAGGACTCTGATAATTATCCTTATGCTTTTGATATTACGTGCCAGAAAGGGTTTAAGATTAAATTAAAAAGGCTTCTCACCCCCACCCAACCAAAGGAGGGTAATTAATATGGCAATACGAATCGCAAGATTAATGGATGAGTTCAGGTCTCAAAAAACCGGAATCAGCTTCCACCACTTTGCATCAAAAAAAATAGGTGAATTGGAAGCCACCATAGACAAGCAAGCCACCCGCATCCAAGCCCTTGAAGCCCGTAATACTTTACTACTTAAATATGCTAGTCATAAATGGGAATGCAATAAATCTAAAGATTTTATAGGAAATGACAGTAAATGCACTTGCGGATTGGACGAACTACTTAACCAAGGGGAATGATGGAATTGTGGAGGAAGTGTCATGGAGTGGCCTCTGGTGAGGGTGTACACATAAAAATAGCGAGTTCGATTCTCGCCCACTTCCTACCACAAGCTTTATTTAACCAAGGGGAATGACAATGGAGCATGGAATTGTAAGGTGTGAGAACTGTAAAGCCAACAAGCAGGAGAGTAAAAAGCAATGAACGACGAACTTTTATTGGAAATTGAAAGCCAGAAGCATAAAATGTTTGCAGAAGGCACAAAAGATACTAAGCCAACCCATGTTGAAATAGCAGACGCAATAAACAAAAGAGGCTTTCTCGTTTATAATCTTGAAGTTTTTC